>PJEL010000719.1_pt1 | contig 37809 bp, 58 predicted proteins | sample 1853271 | NCBI WGS metagenome assembly PJEL01 (sample SAMN08108733, study PRJNA415343) | Invertebrate metagenome, whole genome shotgun sequencing project. | host: Globobulimina | place: Sweden: Gullmar Fjord | collected 2015-08
TCTAGAGCCGTTGAGGAGTGGTTGAAAAAAAACTACCAGTTTTTTAAGATAGTGAGAACATTTAATCATGAAAACACAGGTAAATTATGGTTTGATGTTCCAAGGGGATATACAGAATACATCAAAAAACAAGTTTACTAGGAGGTAATATGAAACAACAAGAATCCGATCAAAATCTTAGAAAGGTTTTTCTCTCTTTCTTTAAACCTGAAACTATTCATTTACTAAACGCAGTAGATGAAATAGGTATTGAAACTTTGTTAAAAGATGGAGTAGATTTCATCAATAGAAATATTTCATTAGAATATAATTATGAAATATTCACTAAGATTTGTAAAATCTATGCTGACCACCGCGACATAACAACTATATAAAGGAATGACAATGGATATAACTAATTTAAAATTAAGTAGTAGGACTAAAAATACATTAACTAAAGTTGCTAAAATTGAAACATTATTTGAACTTGAAAAGTTAATGTATGATAAAGAACTGATAAAAGAACTTAACGGAACTAAGAAAGTTACGGAAAAAACAGCTAATAACATATATGAAGAAGTGAAAAAAGTTCTAAACGAGTTAAAACCTGAAAAAGTATGTCCTATGTATGAAGACGGAGATTGCTTACTTAGAGCAGCAGTTAATTTCACTAATGTAAGTATCAGCAACGCATTTAAAGACGTAGAATGTACAACAAACAACTGTGTAGTTGAATTTTTAATGGCAGCTAAAAACACATAGTTTATTATAAATGACCTATGTATGTTAAAAAGGAGTATACTATGAAAATGGTAAGATTAAAGGTTTTCACTAAAGAACAACTTAGAGTCAATTCAGCAAGCTTGGGTAGGGTATGGCAACATATCCAAAAGAAAAGTGTACCGTCTTGGGGAATTTTAACCTCTTATAGAGACGAAAAGACTGCACAAGAAAACAAAAAGGATTTTAAAGCTCTACAACAGGCAGTAAAGAAACATGGGTATTTTAAATTGGAAGGTCACGGACAAGAAGAAGACGATGAAGGTAACGTTGCTAAGGTTGTTGAACCTTCTCTTTTTATTCCTAATATTAGTTTAAAGGAGATTCAAAACTTATCTGATAAATATAATCAATATGGTTTCATTTATTCCGGGCCTGAAACAAAAGATAAAATTGTCTTGTTCTCTATCGAAGGAAAAAGTGATTTAGGTAAATTTCATCCTAATAAAATATCACAATTCTTTTCAAAAATCAAGAACAAACCCTTTATATTTGCTTCGGTAACTCCGTATTTATGGGATAAGCCTTCAGGATCGAATATGGAAAGATACGGACGGTCTCTAAAAGGGTATCAAGAACCGGTTACTTATAACCCGAAGATTCATAATATTTAATATAATATATTATAGGTCATTTATATTAATGTTAAATATATTGAAACAGGTTGAAAATACTTTACAATTGAGCATTAATAGAAGGAGTAACAGATCTATGAAACATGTAGAAATATTTAAGTACAAAATAAATGTATATGTTAAAGTTTTTGATGAACTTTCAGACCATGAAAGCAAAGAGAATGAAAGAATTAGTGAGGAGTTAATTAACAAACTTCTTGAAGCTAACAGAGGTCCATGTACTACTGTAGATGCTTTATACGGAACTCTTGAAATAGAAGGTGAATCAATACTTGAAATTCATATAAAACTAGGTCAAGCAGAAATTATTATAGATAGATTTATACAAGAACACTCTATGTATTTTAAGGGGGACTAATGCCAGAACTTAAAAGTAAAATACTAAAAGTAGTCAAAAAAATCAATAAATTCTATATAGATGACGAAATAGCTATAAAGTTCTTAGAGGGTGAAAAAGAAACAAAAATTAACTATGTATTTCCTTCTTCTGAGCATAAGGAAAAAACTTATAGCTCAAGCTCCATAAAAGACTTTATGCATGTAATCGGTATTTTTAAGGGAAGTAAGAAAGAATGTTTAATTTTTCTACATGGTGCTTATTTTATGTGCAAAACAATAATGAGGAAATAATGAAATCAATAAAAAACATATTAATGGGTAGAGACGGCATGAATAGTGAAGATGCTGAAGACCTTATAAGCAACGCTATAGAACAAGCACAAAGTTATAGCGATGACAGAGATATGCAAGCAGCATTTAATGTTTGTCAAGCGTATTTCGGTCTTAGCTCTGTTTATTACTGGGAATTAATGGAGATAGGGGTATAATCATGAAAGACTTCACACAAAAAGGTTTAAAAACATTTAAAAAAAACTTAAATATTGATTTATCAAAACTTAAAGATGAAGAACTTAGTAAACTATATAAAAAATACGAGTTTAATCTAAATGAAATTGAATTAATATTCAGCAATCTAAGTTCAAACAAGCAGACTGTCGCACTAAAAGCAAAAAACATTCTCATTCCTAAAAGATTAAAATTAAAGACCTACATTGCTAAAAGAAATATTCTTCAATCATTAATGGTTAATAACGGTATTTTTTCGCAGCAAGATGTTAATACTTTATGCAACAAATTAGTAGAACTAGTTCCAATGTCAGTATTTAAAGAAGCTTTGACAACAATTACAGGTAATTTTAAAATTAAAAAAGAATTACCTGTAACAACAATGCGAAATATTGAACAAACTATGGATGGGTATAAAGTAATATTCTATAAAGGAAATAAAACTTCAGAGAAACCCATAGTCAATAAACTATTTACAAATAAAACTTATGGTAACGGAACATTAGGAATTGCTAAAACATGGAGAGATAAAAAAGAGTTTCAACTAATAAAAAATGGTGACATAGTTATCAAAAGGTTTCCATATAAAAGAAGTAGCGGTACTAAAATTGTCGGAGTTAATTTACTAGAAAACAAGTACTGGAAAGCAGCATGGACCGAGAACGATGAACAAAAACAAAAAACATTTAGCATTAGAGAGTACGGAAGAAAAGAAGCGAAAAATAAAGCTGTTAAACTACGAAAAGTTAAAGAAAAAATGATGCTAAAAGATTACATTTCATATTTAAAAAACTACGGCTTATCTGATAAAGTTGTAGACTACTTCCTTCAAAAATATAGATAAAAAATGCTAAATAAAGATAGAGGTATAGTGTGAGCAATTACACTATACCTCCAGGCGTAAGAAATAGTACTACGCCCTTACCACACTCCCCTCACCTAACTTGTTTTTTTCTTCTTCCTCAAGTTTTTTAATTTCAGCGTCAATGTCATTATCAATCTTATTATTTTTTGAAACAGGTTTGACATTTTTAGACTTAGACTTAACCTTTTTAGCCTTACCTACTTCTTTTTTAGGTGTTACTTTAACACCACCTAGTAGTTCAATAACCTTGTGAGCATTAGGTTTAGGGCCATAATCTGGATAATTACGAGATACAATATACTCAGTTACTAACCTATTTCCATCTGCTCTATTTTTAACTTGATCTGCGGTAACAACACCCTTCTGGATTAACCTTGTTACAGCTTCTATTACTATATCAACAGCCATGACTTTCCTCCAAAGTATTTAAATACATTTTTGGGTTTCTACTAATGTTAACCCATGCTACAGGAACCCTTGATTCCCCTATAAAGCTGTTTAACAGCATCCTTACAACATTATACTGATAATTCAAACTGCCTAGACTACGAATATGAGGTAAAGTATAGGTTTCAACAGCTTCTTTAAAACTTTTAGGTTTAAGTTTTATTATTTCTTCATATTCAGCTTCAGTCAATACTGAATTAAAGCCTATCACCGATGCTTTAATAGTAGTAAGTGGGTTTTTATTTAAAAGCTTCTTAAATTCAGCTTTGATCTTTTTATCAAGCTGTTTTTTATTGTTCAGATCTTCATTAGTTAACTTGAAGATGTATTTCATGTGTTGCGGAGTAAAATTCAAGATAGTTCTGATATACATTTTATCTGGATTATCATCACGTTCAATAATCTCAACTCTTTGAGTACCTACCGTAAGTTCAAAAATATCTTTGTTTTTTCTAAACCCTTGAGCTTTAATAACAGCGTTTAAGCCTTGTTCATTCCAATTATAATCTTTTTTCAGTCTAACCGGAATTAAACTAATCATCCGGTAAGAACTCGTACCTTCATTATAGGCAACTTCGTCTATCCTTTCTTTTAAAACCTTTGAAATAACCTCTTCCTTAAAAAAGTGTTTTAAGACAGTTTCTACTTTTTCAGAAAGTTTCTTCCTATTATTGTAAAACCTATCTTGTAAAGACTTCACGACGTTTTGATCTAAATGAGAAGTACTAGGGTCTTCAAACGGAATATTTATTTTTGTTAGATAACTTCTAAAAATTATCCTAACAACTGCCCACTTCTTTATCAAATCATCGTTATATATTCCTCTTATTTTACTACCATGCTTTTTATAAAAAACGGGCCATTCCTTTAAAGCACTTTCGCTTATGTAATCGGGTGGAGTCTTAGGACCAGGCTTTTTATAAATAGCGAACCCGATAGGTTGTTTAGCCTTTTTAGCGCTTTTCATAGTAGTAATTTTAAGAGAAGAAGTCACACAGCTAGAAATCAGTTTCGCCATATCACTCATAATTACGCACCCTCACCATTTAATAATTGATCTCTTACGTTCTTAACTACCTCATCATAGTCACAATCATAATCCTTACATACTTCAGGTCTTTTACTATAAATATTGCATTCATTATCACTACTAAGAAAAGGACATACTTCTCCCCTGGTTTTAATGATAGCTAAAGTAGAGGTATCAATTTTACCATCTATATCTATAGTTTTCTTTATTCTATCAAAGTCTTCTCTTGTTAAAAAAACATCCCCTGCTACTGAACAACAAATAGCCGGACAATCAATACATTTGTCCATATCTGAAACCGATATCATAACGTATTTCATGTCAACTCCACTATTTTTTATAAATTTCTTTTTCAAGATTAATAATTACTTTACCAATTTTACTAAAAGTATTATTTAAGGTCTTAAGGTAACTTAATAAAGTATTAGGACTAAAATCCTTTCCAACATGCCTTTCATCTATCTTAAATTTCCAAGGTATGTTTTGCAAAGAATTATTCAAATCAATAACATTAATAGCACTTTTATTAAGAGCATTTTTTGCTTTTTTGAAAATTCGTTTCTCACCCTCAGTAAAAGGTTCAAGCTCTACCTCATCAAAACTCTTAATACTACCCTTGCGTATTCTAACTTTTTGCATATCAACTCCTATTCATCATCATCCGATATATACTCCAAATTAATGAGAAATGTTTTTAATCCCTGCTTAGATTTAAACGCTTTTATTAAACCTCTTTCCATAAAAGGAACTAACAATCTACCAAGTCTTTCAGTCTTTAATTCATGACCTATAGTAGTATCAAAAAAGGCCATTGAAGCTCTATTTGCCATAGCATTAACTATCTTATCAAATAAAGCATCAAATTTATCAGCCTTGTTTTGTTCCTTTTCTAATTCAGCATCTATATCATATTCTGAATCTAAGTCTTTATCCTTCTTACAAGACTTACTGAGAATAGAAGTTTCTAATAAACCAATAACTTGCAAAGGATTAATCTTCTTTTTCTTTATATTTTGACGCATAAGAAAATCCTTTAATTATACTTTATTAAAAGAAGAGAGCAAAGACTTAGCATATTTTTCTATCACTCTGCCGCGTTTACCCCAAGCTCCGCCACTAGGACTGCCTATTAACTCTTCTACAACTTCACTCGGTATTTTAATCTTAGTACTTACACTAACTGTAGGACTAACATTATCAGGAGGTAAAATACTGTAACTTACAAATTGAGAAAATTCATCGCGCAAACTGTAATTTTTCGCTTCAGAACCTACGTATTGAATTATATCAGGATTACTAAGTTCGTACTGAGTCTGAATTTCAACAATACTACTACCGTCTTCAGGAAAATTAATACTCTTGATATCAGCGCTTTTAAATTTCATAGAGTTTTTAAGATCAAAGTTCAAATCAGAGATTATTTTTCCAACATCCTCAACACCCCTACTAATATATCTCTTAACTTTAGCTCCATCTATAACCGCCGGTAAAACTATTTCTTCTTTCTTTTCAACTACCGGAAGATTAACATCAACTTCCTCATTCAAAGTTTGATTTAAATTACTCTGGATATTAGAAGAAAGCGTAGAAGGTACTTTACTAACCTTTAATATAGCGTTATTTAAACTTGCTTTAATTCTAGTGCTTATAGCGTGTGAATTCATTTACCACATCTCCTTTAGTTAATTTTTAAGCAAGTGATCTCTTACATCTTCTTCCAAAACAATTAAACCTCCAGTAAGTTCTTTTCCTAAATCCCTATAAATCTTATTGAAGGTCTTTTTCACTTCCTTAGAATTTCCGACTTTCTTACTTAAGTCAACCAATTCAGCTCTCAGATTTTTACCAAAATTAAGAATTAATTTCTCAATAATAGGTCTAAGAATCCCAACAACTTCGTCACTCAACTTTTCCCAATCTATAATAGAATTTAACTGATCCTCAATACCTTGATATTGATTAATCAAGTTAGTGAGAGAGTAAGCATAATTAGGGTAGGGTTTACTTCGATACATACCTTCTGCAATAGGAACTAAACCGCTTAATACATCTAACATCAAGTTTAAACGCTCCGTAGGCGTTTTATTCTTCATGTCTTCCGGTTTAAAAGTAGACTTTTCAATTATCTTATCAATATCTAAATCTTGTTCAGTTTTAATATTCTGTTCAATTAAATCTTTTGCTTTTTTATCACTTAAAGATATAACATTTGAATTAACTTTAGAATTTTTATATGCCGTAGTAGTCCTTCCCATAATTACACCTCTACTCTATTTCTTAATTTTTGTTAATATATTAGAATATGCATCTGGATATGCTTTTTTCAAGTATTCAAGGACTTCAGCCTTACTACTAGCTGCTTCCATATCGACTTTGTTAATAATAGCATAAATCGGAATAGCTATTTCAGTATCCATTACATTAATAGTGACTTGGTCTTCGTCTTTACTAATATCGGAAATTTGACCTACTGCTTTTCCAGGTTGTCCCTCAGTATCAAGAGTAAAAAACTCTACAAAGTCCTCAATTTCTACACTGTCATTAAAAGTTTCAGGATTAACACTTACCGCTACATTAGAAGAAGAAGTGATATAAAGAGCGTTCTGCATAATGCTCTCTAAGTCATCATTATTATCTCTAATGAAAAAGTTTTTACCTTCAATCTCTTTCTTCGTCCAGACCTGATTAAGCTCAGTATCAAGATAAGCATTAGCACTAACCTTAGAAAGTTTACTCCCTTTCTCTTCAGACATATGCTGAATAGCAGACCGGTAAGCTATCATACTGGCATAGTAGTTATTTTTATCTTCGTAACCTTTGAAACTTTCGTTGTACGGAATAAGCTTATTACCGGTACTTGCAAAGATAAATTCCCTAGCAGTATTAAGGTTAATAGGAGTGGCAGAACCGATGATAATTTTAGTACTGTGATTACCTAGTAAGTCACAACTTACTGTGTACATACCCAAAGTCTTGTTTTCTTTTTTAGAGTCCATGTAAGAACTTACAATTTTATCACTCATTTTACTCATAATTTTACTCCCTTTACATGTTTATGATTATGGAATTCTTCATGAACTCCTAACTACCTATTAAAAATGAATCTTGAGCTTACACCTTGATTATGAAGTTGCTTAGGGTAATAACCCCCAATTCTATTGCTAACCGTAGGAACGCTCAAACCTAAATGAAATCCGTGTCTAGCGTTTTTCCAATGTTTTTTAAACTCCTTAAATTCACCTTTTAACCAATCATCAGCTCTTCCTATTTCAGCTTCTATAAACTGAGTTCTATCTACGGATAAAGTAACGGGTTGACCGGAGTAATCAAAACTAGAGTCTCCTTCTGCTAGATACTGTGCTCTTAAAGCTACATAATAAGCAGATTGAAGAAGAGTATAAACCGGAACTTGCCCGTTAATAAAAATAGTATAACCCCAATTTGTTATAGGTGTAACGGTATTTAACAACTCCAAACCTTGCGCTAAATAAAAAGCTAAATCACAATCTCTGTACCCCACATAAAGATCAATATCCTTCATAACCTTGTCTAACATCATTCTTAAATCACTTATTTTAGACATAGTAAAAAGATCAATACAATTTATCTTCTGATAATAAACTGACTCCTCTTCACCTAAATTAAAAGTCCATACCGCAGAATAGTATCTACCGCTTATCATAGTATTAGCAGGAATACTTATCTTAAAAATGTAATATTCACTATACATACCAGCTTCTATAGGATCACCCGTTACTACAGAAACATTAGCATCATCATACAAAGTAAACTTTAAATCAGTAGGTAAATCAGGTAGAGGTAAAGTCAGTGTTGTTTTGCTAAAACTAAACCCTATTTTCTGTTGCTCTTTTGTGGTAGTCAAATTATAGCTAGGATTGACAACATCAAAATATTCAGTTAACTTATAATTGATATTTTCAGTACTTATTATATCCCAATCTATAACATATTTATGATCTTCATCACTCAATATAGAGTTATCAGGAATAGTGAATTTAGCATGATATAAGTTATCAGTAACATTAAATGTTCCTATACCGCCTTCAACTAAATCTTGATGTATATCTCTAACTACAAAATTCGGATAAAGATTAGGGTCAAGGGGTTGAAGAGGTATGCCATCTTTAAAAAATGAAGCAGTTACCTCAACCTCTTGACCTAAATAAACAACTCTTGGTGTCATAAAACACCCCCAATCATTAATAAACTACGTAAATTTTTATTACTTCTTTGTTACAATATTATAAATATTATTACTAATTATCTTACTTGTTTTTTCATTCTCATAAAAGACTAAATACCCTAAATTAGAAGTTAGTTTAAATATAGATTTTTTAACTTGTGTAGGGTTTTTAACTACACAACACATACTTGACAAAAGAAGCTTAGAAGGTGATGTTTTATTTAAGCTAAAAGTCAAACTTTTATTACCATATTTCTTATTCTTATCAAGTGAAATTAAATATACTAAATAGACAGTATCAATAATTGATTTATCAAGCTTAGGCATACCGTGTATAGGTATATACCGTCCAAATACTAGTTGATCTTCATTTGAAGAGATTAATAGTTCATTTTTACCTATTTTTAACAACTTTTTATTGTTTAAACCTGCTCTAACTTTTTTAAATTCTCTATCTAAAAATGAGTTAATTACCTTAGTTAAAGGGTCTTTAATCGATAAAGGTTCAGGGCATAGCACTGTAGCTACATTCTGTAGCATAGTAGTTATTTCAGAAATAAATTGATTTTGTTGTGTTAAAGCTTGAATCAAAGCTTTTTCTATATCAGACACAGCATTATTAACAACTCTACTAAAAATCTGATCTTTCTGAGATTTGATAGTCTCTAAAGTTGAAAGTTCTGCTTTAGCAATCTTCAACAATTTAAATTTATCATCAAGCTTTTTCATGCTGATTCTATTAGTTTTACTAGATCTTACAAATAATTTGTTTAATTTCTTAAGTTCAGTTGTGGCTATAGAATAGTAACTTCTCCATCTATCAAGCATATCATTAAACCGCTTAATATATGAATTAAAATCTTTCTGCTTAGAATTAGAACGAAATTGAGTTTTATCAAAAACATTCATTTTAATAGCAGAACTAATAATACTACTCATTTTATCATAATCATTACTCATAACAAAACCTTTAAATTAAGAAAATGTAATTGTTTTCGTTATAAAATCGGTTAACTACTTTTGAAGGTAAAATAAAATACTTCTCAAAATGCCTTACAAGACGTGCTTCACTTGTATTAGATATAAGTACTTCCATCGGGTTATTAGGTTCATTTTGAATAATTCTCCATATAAACCCCTCATCGTCAATAACTAAATCAGTCGTTTTAATATCCTGAACAGAGTTATCAAAGTTGATAGTAATATTAGAATTAACATCATCCCTTATATTAAAGTCTCCTTGATAAGTCTTAGTTAATCTCGGCATATCACATTGTACATCATACTTACTTACCCCTAATTGAATAAATATTGCAAAAAAACCGGCATTAATGTTTGAAGCGTCTTTCATCTCTAACTTTAAATCAACAGTGTTATTTTGAAAAGCTAGTAAAGCATCTTCACTAATATCAGAACCGTCAACAGTTAAATTCCATTGATTAGGCTCTTCTTTAAATTTAACTGCTACGTTTAATACTCGGTCAAAGTACTTAGGGACATTAAACTTCCATGCTACACTACCTAACTTATGAGAAGGGTTAAAGTAATATGGATAACCCCTAATTGTATTAACCTTAACAGCTTTATGGGGTAATGAAGCATCGAAACAAAATGTTTGAGTACCTACTCTATAATAACCACCAGGAAATCCAGTACCGAAACATATTGGACATTGCTCCCTTTCAGGTAAAAGCTTACCGGTTAGATTCATGAGAAAGTCTGAAAAGTTAACCCCGCTTGAATCTGCAACCTTTTCTATGTCTCTTTCAATACTCTCATTAGTACACGTACACTGCCTACCGTGAGCTAAAATCTTATAATATTCAACATATTTAGGATAGACCTTCACCGCTTCATTTTCTTCTCTTTGAGCTTGAGTTAATATTCTTTTAATTCTTGTTCTCACTTCAGGATTTAAATGACCATTTCTCGGATCACGTTGAACTCTAGGTTTTGCAAAACCAGAAGTAGTTGAATAAATACCCATAATAACACCTACCTTTTATACCCCAATCTGCGTCTTGTACGGGCGGCTTTTTTCGCACGCCTACTCAAAGCACCTTTACCCATCTTTTGTGCAGATCTTTTAGCATCTCTAGACCTCTTTTTATGACCTGCCTTTTTCTTATTCTTGGCTATTTTTATCTTACGTTTTCGTAACTCAGTTTTTGTTTTCTTTTTAGATAGTGGCATTTACTCTCCTATTTTTTAGCAAGTCCAGCTAATTTAGATGCCATACGTATAAGCCTATCAGCTCTTTGATTATCATCCATAGTACCCGCAATACCTAAAGTGGATAAAGCAGAATTCAATTTTACTAAACCTTCCACTTCTTTAGTAATAGCAATCCTACTAATTATTTGTGTAGCTTTCTGAACTATCTGCTCTTGCTTTACTTTATCTGGCATATTAGATCTCCTTAACATTAGAAGACAAGGTTTTTGCCTTCTCTCCAGCAGGATCTTCTATGATTATAAACTTACCCATATCTTTTAATAATTCACAAACCGTATCTTTAGGTATAATCTCACCATTAAGTGTTTTTACCGGCTTAAGAGTAAGTACATAACTACTTGCTTTTATCTTAACATATCGTAAATCTATCCGCATACTTACCTCTTTATATTCTAGTTTTAACATTTATAAAACAATTAGTAGTAACATTATATAATTGTATGCTATTAATCTTTTTGCGATCTTTGAAATAACATTTAAAAATTTGTTCATCATCAAAAATAATATAATAAAAAAACTTCTTACCGAAAGTGAATTCTACTACATTATCCAAGGTTAGAATTTCATCATTGATGAAGATTTTTAATGTTTTTGTTTTCATAGTATTAAGCTTGCCGTATCCCTATTTCCACAGTAATAACACCGGTATCATTAGCACCGTCATTATTAATGATTTGAAAATACATATAAGGTTGAATTTCAACATCTTCATTCTTAAAGAAGAAAGAGAGGTTAGAAGGAGAAAGAGAAGTAACTCCTTTTTCAGGAGAATATTCTCTATCAATATTTAGCATACTAAATACATTAGCAGGTTCTCCTATAATAGCACCTTCCTTACTAAAGATATGAAAATTAAAATCAGTGGATTTAGCAGTAATATTAAGATATAGTACTTCAACCTCACTTGCCATTCTCATCTTATCCACAGCTCCAGCAGTAGGAGTACCTTTAAGTACACTAGGAATAAATGCTTTAAAAACCGTTGTAGCGTTACCAATATCTTCAAATTGTTTAATAGAGTTTATCATAATCCACCTTATTTTAATTTCTTTTTTTCAAACTAACGTTTTTCCAAGAACCCTTATATTTAGTCTCTATGTTAGATATATCATTCCTATCTATATGTACAGCTACTTTTCTACCTTCTTTAATTTGAACCATAAAAAAATAATAAAGACCGGAAACGTATTCTAAGATATTCTTATATATTTTCATGTCTCCGTCTTGGAAATTTACCTTAATTATTTTATCCACCATTTCTAAGTAATCTCCTATAGTTCTATCTATAAACTCTATACTTTCTCTTTCCATATTTTAGCAACTTTTTCAACACTCCTCCCTCCCACATACCCACCAACACCTATTTTAAGTACTTCCCACATTTCAGGAGGTAAAGAAAGTTCAGGAGCACTACTCCAAATCAAGCGCAGATAAGGGTAAATAAGTTGAGCATTAGCTATGATTATACCAAATAACACCATAAGATAAGGTCGCCATGTTCTCTGTATGAGTGACTCCCCTTGAGCTTCAGCTATAATAATATTAGATTGAAGTTTTTGAGTTTCTAAGGATAATTGCTTTGCAGTCAACTCCATCTCTAATAATTTATTTTCAAGATTCGCTTTATCATCGGGAGACAATTCACCCGTTATAGCAGAACGAATATCAGTAGCTAGATTTCCAAGACCTGTGCATAGTTCTCCTACCCCTAATGAAGTTATTTTAGTAAATATACTCATAAAACCTCCTTACTTACTAAAAGTAACTCTTGTAAACCAGCCCATAGCAAACTTCTCCTGACTTTCAGATTTAGTCATATAATCAAGATAATGTTCACCTTGTAGTACGTTCATGATTTTATACAAAGTTTTATTTCTTTTATGTTGTATACAACTCGTTAAAGCCTTTATAGTTATATTTCCTATATTACCATCTTCAACAATATTTTTCCAAAGCTTATCACTTTTATTAAGTAGGTTTAAGCCTTTTTGTAAGAACTTAACTCCTCTATGCTTTCCCATATTTACACAAGCATCCAAAAGTTCTTCAGCTATATTATAATCAAGATCAGCTACAACATCACCTAAAAACCTATTCCAATAATTATCTTTATAAAACTTTTTTACCGCAGCTTCTAAACTATTATTAACTCTCAAACATTCCGGAAAATCGCTTTCCTTTCTACTAATATCAATAATATTCCAACCAAACCAAGAAGAATAATATCTTCTACTTATACCTCTATAAGTTTCTCCTCCAACGTCATCTTTATCATTACTGTAATAACCTTCATTATTTAATAAAAGTTCTACTGCTTTTAAATAATATTTCATAAGTATTCTCCTTACTTATTTCTTAGCTATTATTAATCTGTAATTCTTCGCCTATAAGCATTTTTTATTAAATCCCTGTTCTTAATAACTCTAATAGTCATGAGAACTACAATAACAAATACAGTTAAAAACAAAGGAGTTGAACGTACTTTCCATAAAATAGTTGAAAACATTGGATCATCAAGAAATTCAATGTTATGTAAAAATAAATATTGATAAGCTAGTATACTATAACCACTATCTACCAATAAAGACAAAAACATAAAAGTAACACAAATAAATACAGTACTAGCCTTACGAAGTTTATACCACCACCAAGAAAACAAGATAAAGCCATATAAGCATGTTAAAAATAGACATATTGTAATACAATAATCACACATCATTAACCTCCCATTAATGCCCGTCTCCTTCTGTATATTTAACTTCTTTTTTAAGTTCTAAAAACCAAGTATCTTCTCCATCCATAGTAGCTTTAATAGCTGTTATGTTTTTAGAATTTAATTGATTCTGTTGGTCAATATTACTGAGTGTTCCTTCTAATAGTGACATATCAACTTTTGAAACTTTACCATGTATCTTTTTAATGATATTCTTAAAAATGTCACCCATACCACCATCCTTAATGATATCATCCTTCGTAATATCATCCTTTATAACATCTCTCATAATATTTTACCCCTTATTGACTAAAATTCTAAGCAATGTTACTAACTCAGTATTCGCAGTATTTAATTTCTGAATTTCTTCGGTAATTTTAATACAAAAATCACCTTGTTTATTTATAATTTGATATAACCACCAAATCACTACAAAAAGGATAAGAATAACGAGAACAAATATAAAATGAGTAGGCTCAGCTAGAAGTTTTAATATCTGCGTAAAGGCTTTTAATAAATCAGTCATTTCATACCCATCCTTTTAATAATAAACTGATTAAAACTTAACCTACAACTCGCCAACCGTACAAAGTATTAGCATAAAGAAGTTTAAAACTTGCATTTTTAGTTATAACATCCATTGAATATTCATTAGGTAACAACGTAGAATGCATTATCTTTTCACCATTACCCTGAATACGTAATCTACTAACTTGATAGTTGGTAGCTAAGTCAGTAAAACCTACAGTAAACCCTATTGTAGGGTTAAGAGGTAAATCAACAGTTAAAGGGGAAGCATCAAGAAATGATGTAGTATCAACTAAATATCGATACCCCGGAACTGTTTCAATCCCTGTAGTATCTAAAATCACAGGAATTAAGTTACCTTCACCCATAGGAGGTCTAACAGTCCCTATAATCATAAAGGTAACTACATCTTCATTAAGAAGTGCTACATCAAATTCAATAGTGTATTCATCTATTTCTTTATATAGAAGATATTGCGGAACACCAGCAGGTAAAGTGTCAACAGCTTCAGCTAATTGACCATTAACAAAAACAAGCAATGTATGAGAACCAACAACGTAAGACCAAGTAGATAAAAAAACCTTATTTCCTACAGCATCCCCGCCTAGTTTTTTATCAAACAATGCTAAATTAGAAACGTATCCTATATCTGCTCCGGTATTAATTTTTCTTAAGTAATTATTACCGGTAGCAGTTGTTTTAACTAAGGACATAATTGTTCTCCATCCAATAATTACAATTTAAATTTATTAAAAATAAATAATGCCTTACCTTCAGAAATTATACCAAGAGCTTGTAACCGATTTATAGCATTAATAAATTCCTGATTATTTACGTTAAAAAAAGTTCTTATATTTAAATCCATCTTAAATCTAATAACATCAATTTCATTACTTGATAAAAATAAGTTTTTTTCCTCAATACTTAAACAATCCCAAACCAATTCAACAGGAACAATATTAGGAATATAAGTTTTATCAGCATAAACGATATGATTTAAAGTACTAAACTTTCCAACATCAACATCCTCAACCTCAACTACTGCCTTTCTTTTTAAACTCGAATCTTTTATAATAAAAGAACTTAAAATAGTAGACTTGGATAACACCTTATCAATTCTATGGTTCTGATTTCTCTTCCATTTCTTCTTATTATTTAAACTAAGTTCTTCATTTATTAGAATGAATTTTGACATTTATCACTCCTTACTCCTTATGGATATGTAAAAGTTAACCATGCCTGATTAATACTCGATAAATTAGTAGCACTGTCCTTCATAGCTTTAATACTAATTCTATAAGTATCAGCAGGTAATACAGGAGGAGTATAAACTACTGTTCCTGTACCCTCCGTATAAGGAGCAGTACCGCTAAACATTGAAGGATTAGCATTAGAATTATGAACATAAGCAGTTAACCATACCGTTTCAGTTATTTTTTGCTCTAGAATTACTTCAAAATCCAAATCTGAACCATTCATATCAACCGGAACATTAAACTCTATTGTGGTTGTTTCAGCATCTTCCGCAGTGACAAATGTAGGAGTCACAGGAAGATGGTAGGGGAGAGGTGAACCGCCGGGAGTATGAGAGGCTGAACCAACACTACCATTAGCTCCGGGTGATCCTGTAGTATCCCCAGCACCTCCGTTAGAACCAGTAACATCCATATTTAAAACATTCATAGGAGTAGTATCATAACTAATTGTTAAAGTTCCAGAGTCTCCACCATCCCCACCATCTGAATTAACACCTGAAACATAAGCATCTCCACCATCTCCACCTTTTAATATAATATTTAATGTAGTGTTAGTATCACCAAGTCCGTAAAAAAACATAAAATTAGGAGAACCTCCTCCACCAGCACCAGCACCACCACCACCAGCAGTACTACCACCATCACCACCTCTACCAGCACCAGCACCTCCAAGACGAGCAATGCTAATATGACTACCTCCACTACCTCCACCGTTCCATAATCCAGGGTCACCGGTACCAGCACCAATATCCTCTCCTCCTATAAATCCACCACCGTAATTACCAACCCCTGGAGCACCTCCATTATTACCGATACTACCGCTTAAATCCCAAGTAACTGAACCTTCACTAAAAATTAATTCACCGCCAACACTAAACATTGGAGAAAGGTAGCAATCTAAAAAAGTTAAAGCCGTAAGACCATCAAATTCACAATCACCATCAACAGTCCAAAGAAAAGATTTCTCAACAGTTTTAAATTCAGCATTGACTATTGTAGCGCTATCACAATAAAAATTACCACCAACACTAACTTGTGAAACAAACCAAACTGCATTTGAAGTTTGATCATTAGTTACAGTTAAATTCCCTCCAATTTTTTGAATAATAGTAGAAGCTGTAGTAGGGCCAACTCCCTCATAACGCCTAGCCGGAGTCCATTCAGAGTAATCAACTAACATATTCCCTAAACATAAAACTTCATTAACATCAAAAATATTAGTATAAGACATATCACCAGTTTTTCTAGTAAAGTCTATATCCCCCCAAACTATTAACGTATCACAAACAATTCTAGCATTTCTACCTATTAAATTACCTCTTACGATAATAGTGTAACCAGGAGCATTAAGTCTACCACCTTCATAAATTAATAAATCATTAAGTTCTAAATTCTCGGTATACGTTGAATCATCTTTAATAGCCAGGTCAATATGCCCTGATCCAGTAAGTTCTTTTAGACCATTATTTATTATATGAAGATCATCTCCGGGTATCCAATCACCCCTATTGGAATCTTTAATTTCCTCTGTAGATCCTGTAAATAAATCTTGAAATAACATAATATACTCCTATAATTCTTAGGGATAAGTAAAAATTAACCATGACGAGGGTATACTTGTACGACCGGTAGATGTATCCTTCATAGCAATTACACTGAGCCTGTAAGTTCTACCGCTCGTTAATGTAGGAGGTGTATAAGTCACAGTACCAATACCTTCAGAGTAAGGAGCACTACCACCGAATAAAGATGGGTTATTATTAGAATCATGATTATAAATAGTTAACCATACTAAGTCAGTAAATTTCTCTTCTAACACTACTGCAAAATCCAAATCTGAACCATTAGCATCAGTAGGAACATTAAATTCTATCGAAGAAGTTTCAGCATCTTCAGCAGTAACGAAAGTAGGAGTTATCGGTAAGTGATAAGGAAGGGGTGAACCTCCTGGAGTATGTGAAGACGAACCAACACTACCACTAACACCACTTGCACCCCCGCTAAATCCTATACCGCCAGTACCAGCATTAACATAAGGAGTAAAAGTACCCATTGGAACAGTATCATAAGAAGCTGTTACTATACCACCATCACCACCATCACCGCCGTCACCAGAAGAAGTGCCAAGTCCTCCACCATTACCTCCATTGCCAGCACTAGTATCAATACTTAAAGAAGTAGTAGGATCGCCAGTACCGTAATACAAATTGACCTCACAACCACCCCCACCTCCACCGCCTCCACCACTCCAACCAGAAGTAGTTATGCCAGTGTTACCACCCTTACCGCCTCTATTAATACCTGCACCCCCAGTGTGTGCAATATTTGGTGGATTAGTATTAGAAGTAGAACCACCACCTCCACCATTAAGAGTTCCTGGATTACCATTCTCACCAGCGCCACCAGAAGCAATTTTAGCTAATCCACCTATATAACCACCACCAGCACCGGAATAATTATTTGGCACTGTACCCTGAGCATTACCACCTGAAGTTGCTAAGAAACTCCAAGAAACAGAAGGCTCCCCAAATAATAAAGAACCTATAACACTAAAAGAATGAGTATTATGTGTAAAAGAATTAGTTAAAGAAGTTAGTAATGTAAACTCAGCATTACCTCCTATAGACCATTGAAAAGTAGAATCAGCAGTTATAGAAGCTATGTTAGTTTGAAAATCTCCAGACACATCTACATAATTAGAATAAAACCAATCATCATTAAGCATATCAGTAAGAGTTAAATTACCTCCAATTTTACTCCAACTATGCGACCAAGTAGTATATTGCATAAGTACATTCCCACTACAATCTAACGTATTAACATTAAATGAATTAGAATGACTAACATCTCCTACTTTTCTAGTATAATCTATATTTCCCCAAACAGTTAAGGAGTTACAAGAGATACTAGCATTTCTACCTAACAAATCACCTCTTATGATTATATCATAACCTGAAGCGTCAAGATGACCTCCGTCATAAATAATGACGTTATTAAGTTCAAGATTTTCACCATAAATACTATGATCTTTAACAGCTAAATCGATGTAACCTACCCCTGTAAGTTCTTTTATACCGTTATAGATTTTATGTAAATCATCTCCTGGTATCCAATCACCTCTATTAGAATCTTTAATCTCATCAAGATTAAGATTTATATTTGATTCTGTAAATCCTGCCATGTGCTAACCTCCTAGTATGCAAGAAGTTGAGTCTGGTATGAAATAACTTCTGCCTGTAAAGCCGCAGCACAGTCAACTAGTGCTTGTGGTGGACTGTCTATATTATTAATTTGTGTAACAACTCCTATAACACTAGCCATATTTCTAGTAAGGATAGTTATTTCTCTATCCACTGCTTGAAGTTTTAAATTCAAACTCTGTAATTCAGTTGGATCTGTAGACGCCTCAATTTGAGTCATTAATCCTGAACGTGTTAATGCCATTACATTTCTCCTTTATTATTTTAATATGTAGTACATGTTCCCATACAACAATATTCAGGGGCACAAGATAATTTAGAACAAAATCCTGATACATTAACATTTAAATCACTAATATAATGACCAGCATTATCAGATACATCTGTAATATCATAATTAGTATTCTCCCCAATATAATCCACTATATTCTCAAAACTAAGTGCTGTTGAATAATTAGTAGAAAGAACTCCTATATAATAACTAGTATCATCAGTAGTGTAATTGGAACCTAGGTCAACAGACTTATGATTAATACAAGCTGCATTATCGTCTAACCAATCACAATTATCTTCCATTTCTTGAATACCGTCAAGTTTAACTATACCTCCAGTTTCAGATAAGTTAGTCCAAGTAAACGCCATTACCACCCCCTCTATGTATCACCACATGCAGTATTCAAATATAAACTCTCATTAAAAGATACTTGCGGACTGTTATCAGTATGTCTTTCTGTAATATGATCACTTCCCAACACTCCAGTATATTTAACAGCATCTGCCGAAAGATTAGCAGTAGGACATTCACTCAATAAGTATCCAATATCATCTGTGGTATCATGAACAGCATCATAAACAGAATTATGACTCAACATATCAGTTCTACAGTAATTCTCATCATCAACTCTATCGATTTCACTTTGGAGAGAATACAATTTTAACTCATTCCCTACTCCATCCAAACTCTCCCATACAGGCTGAGTAATAGAAATACCAGAACAAAGAGTATCCACATTATCGCGTAATTCTTGTATTTTAGTATTAGTTGAAATAGTTACTTTATCTCCTACAGCTACTCCCATAGGACTCCAAGTAAAAGACATTTTTACCCTCCTATCTTTTCAGATTTAACCGGATAACCTTCCTCATTTAATAGATCAATATAATGTTTTGAAATTTCAAAAGCAGGAGGCATCCAATTACTTAAATTTTTAACCATAGTAGTTAACATCTTCAACTGTTCGGATGCTTCAGTTATTGTCAAATGCTGTTCTAGTAATCGTTTAGAATGAAACACTAACTCAGTTATTTCAGGATTCTTACTTAAATTATTATTCCAACTATGAATTATTTCTATATAACCTAAAACAAAATCACTAAAAATCGGAGTTATTTTTGAAACAAATATCGTTCTTCTAATTTGTGACATGGCATTAATTACGTTTTTATTAAAAGTATCATCACTTACCATTTCAATATCATTAGTCATATCTTCAATATTTTTTAAAACTTCTTTGTAAACAAATTCTACCTTACTTAAAATCTTAGTATTAAAGTAATTATGAGTAGTCAAACCATTGAAAAAAGTATTTACCTTGTTTTTAGCATCTTCAAAATCCATATTAAACTTCCCCTTTAGTATTTAAGTAGTTATTGTAAACTAATATGTTGTCTCTTACATTCTTCGTTACAAATCTACAAACATGATGTAATATATCAGCCTCTTTTGTTGCCTCAATGATTGCAGCAATCTTACCATGTTCCATTAGACATACTGAAGGTATAGGGGTAAAAATATCTCCCATACTTTCATATTGAGAACCTAAACATCCACCGGAACATAAATACTTTATACCACAATCTTGACAATAAGGAAAATTCCTAAAATTTGTAGTAAAAATAGAATACATTAATTCAGAATTAAGAGGTTCAATATCAACAAGTCTATCATACATATTTATAAATTTAAAACTATTGAATTGAGGGTAAGACAGTCTATGACAAGGGTTACAAGTAAGATCGCTTAACCGTATTTGAAGGTCAGATTGAATACTACACCCTATACCCCTACCTATTGAACCATAACATGAAAAGATATTTAGATTATTTCTCACAATCTTATCAGCTAAAGCCCTACCCTTTAAATTAGTTTTTTCAATTAACCACTTAAACAAAAAACTTATAAAATCTTGAAAATGTTTAACACTCTGAATAGTCCAACCATCATTCCTAACTTCTAATAAATAAATACTCTCCCAGGGCATATTATATTTCTTAAACATCTCTTGAAACCATAACCAATTATCTTTCCAATGTTCTATATTATCATAATAAATCATGGGATGAAATCCAGAGCCTACACTCTTAACAAACTTAAAAATACTATCGTAATCTCTATTATGAGTTCCATCATGAAAAGGCCGGTTAGCTTCACAATATTTACCATCAATACTCGCACTAATACTTATTTTAAGGTTATGTTCTATAGCTTTATTTATTATGTTGAGCACTCTATAACTTTTAGTAGTATCTGAACAAAAATTCATGTTAGTAGGTATGCTAATTGAACGATGCTTAACATCATTCTTAATAAACCAATCAACAATTCGTTCTAAAACAATAAAACCTACTTCAGACAAAAATATCTCACCTGAAAATAAATCTAAACTAGGAAAGAATTTGTTATTTTCCAACCAACTCAAAAGTAAATCCAAATTTTTGATTACTTTATCTTTATTAAAACCTTTAATTGGGTATAGTCCCGATTCACCATGGGGACCTTTGTTTGAAAATCTGGAATAATAACAGTACTTGCATTTCAAGTCACAAGATGGAGTTATTTGTAATTCAATCCTACTAGCATTTATACCTTCTTTAAGAACTTCATGTTTACCCCAATTACGCCACACATTAAAAAAAGTATTATTCAAAAATCGATGTAATAAATGACGTTGTTCTTCCTTATACATATCCATACTATTATCTCCCCTCGTTTATGTATTTCCGTAACACTTTCTCAAAAAATCCGTTACCAAATAATTTAAACAAAGATGAGTGCTGTATGAAAATAGAACCCCCTGTAGAAATATTCTCCATAGGACAAGCTATACATGAAGTTACAAAATAAGATAATAATCTAGCTAATTCGAAATTCTTATATACTTTAGAAACTTGACCATGTTGAGCCATTAATTGTATAGTAGACACACCATAACATTCTTTAAACTTTGAAAAATCATGATATCCCCGATTAATTAATAACAATCTGTCTATATCTAGTTGGTCATTACTATCACCTGAATAATTTTCAGATAAATTTTTAACAGTACTTTCATCAATACGTATAAGATCTCCAACACATTTTTTAGAAGTTTCAATATAATTATGACTAGTTATGTAAAATACCCTATGACAGGGAACAACATTATGTTTTTCATCTAAACTAAAACCACCATCACCAGCACTACAACTAAACATAAAATTCTTAGTATACCATTCACCCATAGCAGGAATTTTACTCATAAATCTATTATAATAAGCAGAACTGGGTTTAAGTAAATTAAATTTATATTCACTACTGAGAATAAGTTGTGAATCAAATAGCTTACTCATAGCAAACCCGTCTTCTTGTGTAAAATCATAAGGAACTACTATAGTAGGATCACAATTATACATAAAATCTATTTTATTATTTGAATTAGCTCCACGATAATTGCAAAATAATCGATCAAAAAACCTATAGTAACTTTCTAAAACAGAAAAATTATAAGCAAATCTCTTTATATCTCCTATAACCGCAGTAGGTTTAACATGCATACGAACTTTAAACTTAGTACCATTAACATTCTCTATTTCATTTATTTTTTTTATTGTCTCAATACTATTTTTAATTATTTTTTCAGTAGAACCTTCACCACGATTATTATCAGTTAACCATTTAGGTCCATCAATACTAATCTGCAAATCAAACTTAATAGTTCGATCTGTTTTCGGAAAATTCTTTATAAAAGTAGGAATTATATCACCACCTACCATATAGTTACTACTAAACGCAATTGTATCTAATTTAGGGAACAGTTTCAAAGCTTCAGTATAAAACTTAGGTATGTGATCTAACAAAGTCAATGTAGGTTCCGTACCCCAATGAGAAAAACTAGTTAAGTTATCCCCATAAAGCTCATGAAACTTACACAAAGTACTACCATCTTTTATTCCCTCTCTGATTTTTTTATGGAAACCCATAAGAAATTCATTATCCTTGGGAATATAACAATAACTACATTTTAAATTACACCATCCAGCACTAAACATTTCTCCGGCTTTAGGACTATGATATTTACTTATATTAAGTGTTGTCATACCTATCTTCCTTCTGGTTTACATTTTCTACATAACTCACATAAAATTGTAGGTAAAGTATTCTTAGACACTTCACTAAAATAATATTCTCCACATTGACTACATTCTCCGTGAAGAAAATATAAAGATCCGTCTGTAAATAACCCAGTAACAGTGTCTAACTTAAGATTCTCGGTGTTATCCCAACACATATTAATACGAGTATTATATTGTACAGCATCTTTACTACGATTAGTACATGTAGGTGAATCCGAATTACAAAATATTTGACAGGAATTTTCTTCATAATATTCTGATTTATAATTAAGATCATCTTCAATAGTTGCTATATGCTCTTTATCATTTTCTTTATTATTCCAAGTAAACCCCATATTATTTCACCTTAACCCAATGTCGGCCATCTACTTTCACTTCTTTACCTTCAGGGCCAAACATCTCCCGTTTTGGTTTCCTTTTATAAGTAGCTACTATTCTTTCTGGGTAGTGCGTTGCTTCATCTCTTGTCATTAAGGTTAAATTAGCCGAATGACTATTAGTTAAAATATCACCACTTTGATATTCATAACCTTCAATATCATCTAAATAAGCAAGAACAAATCCAGCAATAGCAACAGGCAATGTATTAGAAGGTATACCTATACCCAAACCATAACCAAAAGTATCGCTAGCAATACCTATAACAGCTTTTTGACAATAAACATTACAAAGCCTAGCTCCATTTTCAGTGTCGTAATAACATTTACCATGAACTATATGTTCACCTTCAAACAAAGGTTGAAAATCAGCTATGTCATTCCATACAGCGTTCCATAGCTTTTGAGCTATAAACATTTGATCTGGAGAGGCATCAGGTTCACTGTTTAACATAAAATCGTTACCTTCATCAGTATCAGTAATAACACCCGTAAGTTCATCAATTTCACACGATCTAAAAGTAGGATTATCTACACCGGGAGGACCACCTAAACCAGTAGGATTAATTAATTCATCAGTAATCCCGCCATCAATACTACCGTATACAGAGTCATCGACGTTATAAAGCACTCCCCACGATCTTAATTCTCCTGTTCCATCACTACTAACCCTAATTCTTAAACTTGTTCCAGTATATATAAATTCGTGTATCTGATTATTTATAGTAAGTTCCCAATTACTACCATCAGCACTTACTTCAATAACAGTAGTTCCACTATCAATTATATCAACACTAACTAAACATTCTTCTATGGAAGCAGTTATATGTAAAGGATCAGCTAAATTAATACTTTCTATAATTTGACTCGGCGTAAAAGTCCAAATATTGAGTTCAGCATCGTGTGTCATAGTAGTATTAGGTTCATTAACCAACAGCTTATTTCTAAACCCATCCCATGAACAATTCATATAGACGGATGTATTTAATAAGTCTTGGTAGATATCAGTTTCAAAATCTCCTCCCCCGATACCTGACACTTGCAATTCAGAAAGTCTCATCTTTCCTCCAAGATTAAATACCTTTTATTATTATTCTACCTGCAATACTATTGGAGTAATCACCACTCCATTTAACAGTAACCGTATCTGCATCAGTTAATTCTACCTCATAAGGTGACTTTCGCACCGCTCCAGCCCCATTACCTTCATAGCACTCCACAAGTAGATTAAAACTACCTATGTTATGTTCCGCTGTCCAGCTAACACTACTACCGTAAGACTGTACATATTTATGATTACTTAAATCATCACCTACTGATTCAGCCCGTCTTGCTATAGAAATAGCTAGTTCAGCTTCGCTATCTACAACTTGACTGTAACTTTCAATTAAGTTAGCTATAGAATTATCTGCTTCAGCTTGTGATTCATTATGTAAAGCAATTGACTTAGCCTCAGAAGCATTAGTATTCGCTTCATCATAAAGTAAGCCTAAAGACTCAGCTATTTGAGCAATGCTATGACCTACTGTAATATCACCCGGTTGAACGAGCTTAGTACTGCCTTGATAAAAGGCTAAAGGTTTTACAGTTGCCATTACATTTTCCTTATTAACGATAAATTTAAAGAATTAAGGTAGAAATAAATCTACCCTAATTCATATTACTTAATTTATGCTATAGTGGATCAGGTCTAGAAGGACTAGCTCCACCAACAACAGCAAAAGTCTTCTGTCTATCATTACCACTACCTGTAGGTGTTGCACTAACAAGCCAAAGATCATGATTCATAAGCTCAACCATTAATGCTTTATGAGTTATGCCATCAACATGACTGTGTTTAATTCTAAACTCTACTCTATCGGGTGAATTATCTAAAGTAGTTTGCACTTCAGCTTTACTTAAACCACTTAAATAATCCCTAAAAGCATTAGTATTATCCATAAAACCTCCTTAATATAATTAATAAAGAATAAAAATAAGGGAGCACAGAAGTACGCCCTTCACTTAATTATTAATTATAATGTTACCTGACGATCTGGATCAAAGTTAATGTCAACATCACCGCCAGCGCCAGCATTCTTGGAAGTACCTACAATTTGAGAAACATGTCCCTGAGTAGTTGGGGCATTGTCAGTAATTTTACCTTGCTCAATTACAGATACAAACATTTTTTCACCAGCAGTAACAGAAGCATTACTATCATGAAGAACATCTGAGATAAGACCATCACCTGTACGAACTGTAACAGTAGTATCACCATCATGAACAATAACACCAAATGCAGGCATAGTACCTTCAGCATCACCTTTAGCCAAACCAACAGTATCAGGTGTAGTAGTCTGATACACAAGCATACCTATTCTATCAGCAGCACTAGCTGCCATTGTATAAGTTTCACCTTCAGGAAGTAAAGTTCCAGCTAAAGATTCCGCTCTTGTACCAATAGAATTAGCTTCACTCGCATCAGCCTCAGCAACATCCGCAAGACTATCACCAGAGACGGCATAACTCTCAGCTACTCTTGCAATAGAGATTGCAACTTCTGCTTCCGAGTCAACAATGGTTGCTAGACTAAGAGCTAAGTCAGCTATGGAATTATCAAGTACTCCTTGACTTTCCGCAGTTCTCGCCATTGAAATTCCAAGCTCTGCTTCAGAGTCTACAATAGTTGCTAGACTAAGAGCTAAGTCAGCTATAGAATTATCAAGTAGTCCTTGAGACTCAGCCGTTCGCGCTATACTAATTCCAAGCTCTGCTTCAGAGTCAATGATAGTAGCATAACTTTCCGCTATAATTGCTATAGAACGTGCTTCACTTGATGCTTCACTATTTGTTGTCGTACCAAGTCGGGCAAGACTCTGACCACGTTCACCAATACTAGTAGCTTCACTGGCCCGATCTTCTCCGATACGAGCTATACTAATTGCTAATTCAGCTTCCGAATCTACTACTGCGGCATATGATTCAATAATGTTAGCAATTGAATTATCTACTACTGCCTGTGATTCATTAGCTGTAGCCATTGAACGAGCTTCACTAACACTTTCACTATTAGCTGAAAAATCAACATTACCTTCTGATCTTCCTTCACTAGCCTCATCTTCAGCTATTCTTGCAATACTTATAGCAAGATCGCCTTCTGATTCAGCAAGTAACGCAATACTTCTAGCACGTTGACCAATTGAAGCAGCTTCAGAAATATCTGAAGTTTCTACCGCTACTCGTGACAAAGATTGAGCACGTTCTGCAACACTATCCGCGTTAGAAGCCTTACCTTCGGCAAGATCAGCTATTGAATCCGCTACAACAGCTAGAGAACTAGCTACTGACAAGTCAGCAGTACGAGCTAGTGATAGTGCAAGATGACCCATTGACTCCCCAAGGTCTGCTAGAGAGTTATCAAGTAGTCCTTGACTTTCAGCAGTTCGTGCTATTGAAACTGCAATTTCTGCTTCAGAGTCAATGATAGTAGCATAGCTAAGAGCTAAGTCAGCTATAGAATTATCAAGTAGTCCTTGAGACTCAGCCGTTCGTGCTATACTAATTGCTAATTCAGCTTCGGAGTCAACAATAGTAGCATAACTTTCAGCAAGTACAGCTATAGAACGTGCTTCACTTGATTTTTCAAGTCGTGCTAAAGACTGACCACGTTCACCGAGACTTGTAGCTTCACTTGCACGACCAATAGCTAAATCAGCAAGCGAATTGTCAAGTAGTCCTTGAGACTCTGCCCTACGTGCTATTGAAATTCCAATTTCAGCTTCGGAATCAACGATAGCAGCATAACTATTAGCTCTGTCAGCAATACTATTATCTAATATTCCTTGACTTTCATTAGCTATTGCTATAGAACGGGCTTCACTACCAGCCTCACTAGCTACATCTCCTCCTGCTCTTGCTAATGACTGACCACGTTCAGCAACACTATCAGCATTACTAGCTTTACCTTCTGCTAAATCTGCTACACTGTCAGCGACTTTAGCATAACTAATTCCAAGCTCTGCTTCAGAGTCTACTATTGTAGCTAAACTCTCCCCTCTTACCGCAATACTTCTAGCCAGTTCCGCTTCACTCTCAGCAGGAGTTTGATCTCCAGGTTGAAGAACTTTCAACGATCCCTGATAAAAAGCTAAAGGTTTTACAACTGCCATATTAATTCCTCCATTAAAAATTATAAGAAAAAATTATATCCAGCTCTACCTTCATACTCTTTACTTTAGATCTTTCTACTATCTACTATGTTACCCAACGCAACTAAAGCTCTATTACCTCACTAATAAGTAGATTTATTTGTACTTTACCGTTAGTTTTCATTTTAACTGCATTGCCTAACCTAACACATACTCCAACACTAGGACTTATGTTAGTAACTTTACCTGCCTCAGAAGAAGATAAGAAAACATTATTACCAAAACCGAAAGTTATACTTGTTTGTGGCATTGCATCGACATCACCACCGAAATCTATTTCCACACTATTACCGTAATCTCTTTTTATAATTCCAATAACCTGTGAAGTCAACACATCACCAGCATTAGCAAGTGCAACCCTATTCGAATGAGAAGCAACTAAATAAACAGCTAAACCAGTTCTACCTGAACCTGAAGCTATAGAATAGACATGAGTACTATCCTCTATTCTCGATTTCATCTTTACAACCATAATATCCCCCAACTTATTTTAAATAAGCTTGTCTTTTCTCAGCAAGTAACTTTGAAGCTGTTATTTTTCTCTTATTATATGTCTCAAGTTTTTCTTTTGACATAGCTTGAGTACTTACTCCGCCTTCATGTATAACATAAGTATTAAGAAGAACAGCTAATTTATATCCATAGTGTTGTATTCTAAAACAGAAATCATCATCATCTCCACACAACAAATCCCCAAAATCTTCGTCGATATAACCATGATCATCAAAAACTTTTCTCGGAAAAGCTGTACAAAAGAAAGCTAACATACCCTTTATAAGCATATGTGGTTTATTAAGTTGCTTTAATTGGGCATTAACCTCCGTTAAGTCAGTGTTAGATACTGCATCAACAACTTTAAACGTCTCAGCTACCCTATTAATGTATTGCCAATTCATTTCACAAGAATTTAAAGGACCTACAGCGCCTATTTCAGGATTATTTCTTAATACTTCGATATGATTCTCTAACCAACCTTCGTAAACTTGTATATCATCATTTAGAAACACAATATAATCATAGTCTTTTGTTAAACTAAGACAGTAATTTAGACCACCAGTCCAAAAAACGTTCTTATCTGACTTAATAATTTCAGTATTAGGCAACTTCCAACGAGCAATTCTATCATATAGAAGCTTACGCTCATCAGGTTTATTATCAAATAAGAACAGTTTCCACTCACCATCAAATTTAGTATGCTTATATAAGCTCAATAACGTCTTATATAAGTGTTTTGAGTTGTATGTAACACATATTAACGCCACTTTCTCCATATTAATATAATACCTCCTAATATATGGTATTTTCTATATACAAAACTGCGAAGTTTTAAAGCGAATTATACAAAGTAATAAACTTTTGAACGGATTTAGCCATACAAAAAGTCTCTCTTGCGTAATCAACATTCATTTGGATCTGTTTTTCAGGGTTAGATTTTAAATCTTCCCATGCTTCGCAAATGGCATCAACAATCGAAGGAGTATGTCTATAACAAGCGTACTTAGTATGTTCTGGAGTGTAAGCAACAACACTACAACCTAAGGCCATAGCCTCCATTGAATCTCGACTAAAAATTCCATTATAATTAGAGTTAAAACTTATATCAGCACCAAGTAAAAACCCTCTTAAATCACTCATCTTATGCTCATAATGTTCTAAAGCATTTGAAATTCTAGGAGCCTTTAAAACTAAATTATCCCAAGTATTAGAACTTGCAACATTAACACCGAAGACATTAAGTCTAGCTGTAGGTATCTTCTCAATAATTTCAGGAATAGCCCAAAACAAAGGAGCAGGATTTTTATTTATTCGAATATTAGAAGTTGAAATAATAGCAGGTCTATAACGGTATTTATATGGATAACCTTTAATATTATATTTATCCATATCTATAGCATCAGGAATGTATTCAACATTCTTACCATAGTGTTTCATAATTTGATAATCATATTTAGTTATAGTCACAATCTTTTTAAAACTCTTCATAAACTCAACATGCATATCAAATTTTCTTGCTTTACCTGAAGACTCGATATCATGTAAAACTAGTATCTCGCTTGTACCATGAAGTACAGCTAAATTCTTTTTCTTAGGTAATTGAGGCATTAGTTTAGCCGGAATACTGCGATGTAATACCCATACATCGCAATCCTTAGCTTTACTCCAAGGTTGAGCTACAATACCGTCCTCTCTATGCCTTTTAGGATCTGGATTTTCTATATCGCTAATGAATAAGTAAGGGTCAAGTCCTGCTTTCTTCTCCTGTCTACACATATCCATACAGTACTCATGCAAGCCACTAAGATTTGGTGCCCAGAGTGAAAAATGAGCAATTTTCATCATATCTCCTTTCAAATAGAAGTTTCTTTTTAACTTTTCTCAGAATACATACACTATTATAGAATTATGGTGCAGCTTCACTCACGGCTTCACTACTCCATTCATAGACAAAATCCTGATTTTCATCTCTAATAATATCAAAGACTTTATGTTCACCGATAGAAGGCTCACTTCGTATAGCAGAACTACTAACCTCTCTAGCGATACTCTCAACTTCAGGAAACGCCTGAACTATTTTTGTAAAATATCTAAAGCTCATGTTCACCTCTAATTTTATTTTAACTCCATCGTGTTAACTTTGAGGTCAAAAATACTTTTTAAGGTATCTATCATCTCATTAACATACTCATTATTTAGCTTAACTCCTACCTTTTCTTTTGAAGTTTTAAGTAGGTTTAAACCTTCGATATAAGAACGAGTTAAAAACTCTTTATTCTGTAAAACTATATATTGATTATAAACACCATCAGTACCGTAACTGATAGCGTATTTGTTCACCATCGGTTTAAATAAATCTTTAAATCCTTCCATAGTAAACTCTTTAGTATGATACCCAGCATCCCAAAGTGTACCATCTGATTTAGCTAACGGAGTAGTTACAATAATAATATTAGGATTAAGCTCGAAAAGTTTACTAACAGCATTTTCAGCAACATTGAAATGTTCTATAACTTGTGACACTAACACGCATTCATAATGTTTAGCTAAGTCAAAGAAACTTTGATTAATAATATCAATATTAACATCTTTAGGAAGACTATTAGCCTTTGTACTAATCATCTTCTTAGCTAATTTAAGAGCATAATCATCAGTCTCAACAAGCTCTATGTTAAAACCAAGACAAGCTAATTTATAAGCTATAGCTCCGTCTCCTCCACCAACATCACAGATATTAAGGAAAGGGTGAATCTCTCTTAACTGAGAAAATATGTTTAACAGATTTTTTACATATTGGTTATAAGGCTTATCTTTACTATCCCAGTGATAAGGACCTAACCGTTTATATTTATCAAAAGCCTTAGAACCTTTATCTCCTATTTTAGCGGAATGAGATACAGAATTTTCATTTAAAAAATTCCTTAAAGAGTAAGCTAATTCACCAACAGCTTTTTTAATATCTCCAACTTCCTCCTTAATAAATTCATCTGGGTTAGTAGCTATCTTCGGATTATCCTTACTCTTTTTAACAAAATCATCTAAAATAGAAATAACTTGATCCTTACTTAACTCCTTTTCAGGTTCAGATTGTTTTTCAAGAGGCATATCTTTTTTCTCAGTATGAGTTACCTCAACTTCCCCTGCTTTATAAGGCTTATTATTCGCTTTAATAGCATCCCATTGCTTCCGAGTAATAGACGAGGCATAAGAGGGAACGAAATTAGCTTTCACTACAGGTTTAGAAACTTCAACAGATTTAACAACCGTGTTTCTTATGTTAGATTGAACAAGTTGATCTTTAAATTTTAATATACTATTTGAAACCGTTTCAATATCAATACTATTTATATTGGTTAACCGCTCCTCTAAAAAGGTTACCCACGCATCAGTGTATTTATCCCAGGATAACTCTGATATTCCTACCTTACCTACTTTACTTAAAGCCTGCCGCAATGGTTTGGAATTCTTTAAAGTACTAATCCTCTTAACCAATAAATCAACATGTAACTCTTCTCTATTCATGACGAGAGCAGTCTTATGATGAATAGCAAAATCCTTAGTACCTATATCAGTAGTAATGACAGGAAGTTCACAAGCTAAAGCCTCCGCAGCGCAATTTTGCCAACCAGCTAATGTCTCACAACTTACATAACAATCATAAGAAGAATAAATAGTTTTCATTTCTTCTTGAGGTATATTAATATGAGTATTTATATCTTTAGGTATACCTGGCAATTCTTCAGTTCCAATATAACCAAATTTAATATCAGAGTATTTAGAGTTAAGTATCCCATAGGCATTAGTTATAATATTAAGATTTTTCCAAGGTCTATTTCTACCTTGAAATAAAACTTTAAACTTATTAAACTCTCTTGCTACAGGTACTTTCTTAAACATTTCCAAATTTATTGCACCTGGAAGTGTAAACCAATTAAGAGGTATAAGGCTTTTATTAATATTATCATGTTCCGATTCCCAACCTGAGCCATTACCTACTATGGTAAGAGTAGGATCAAAAATTATGTTCCCATATTGACCAATAACATAATTACTCCAATATGGAAAAATGATATTTACTATTCTTACTTTTGCCTTTGATAGGTAAAGATGTCTAGATACTCCAGCATCTCCACAAATACAAACATCACTTTCCCATTCTTTAAGTTGAGACAATGAAGCAATACTTTTTTCATTAAAACCTAACTCTCTAACAAAATTAGTTACTACAGGATTTTGTGCAAAGATTAGTACTTCGTTATTTCTTTCTAAAAGTCTTCGTCCGAATTCTAAGTATCTACGTACTCCACCATATTTTTTAAAATGTGGAAGTAGGATCGATATTTTCATTTAATATCTCCTGTCTATAGTTAAGATTGATAGTCTATTGCAAAAGTTATTTTTGAATCACTATTATTAAAACTGTTTTGAACAGGTTTATTAATACCTTTATCTACCAATTTTTTAGTAATTACTTTTTGTAGTTTGATAAAATCCCTATGTGGTATGTAATCTCTACCATTATCAAGATATAAACTAACAGTTATCATACCATTAGGATGTTCATCTATTGTTATATCCTCTATAGTTAAATAACTATTTAACTTCTCACCTAATATTTTTTTAAAAGTATTTGCACTAGGTATAGAAGCTTTAATCTTTACATACTCCATCAATACCTCCATCGTGTTTAAATTATTATACGAATTTATAACCTTTTTTCTTTACGATATCCTTAATAATTCCCACAATCATATTAGGAAAAGTTTTAATACCTATAGCACTCGCATAATTTTTCCCATCTCTAAGAATATCAAGAGTAACCGTACCTTCTTCATATTCCCTTACCTTAACTGTAAACTCTGCTATCGTCTTTTGATCTTTAATGCTAATAGGTTTTGCATTTTTTATTCTTACCTTCCTCATAATAAACTCCTATAAACAGTTAAAATTTAAGGTGTAGTTGTTAATTGACCGTCAAGAGTGAATGCAATACTATTAGCGGCATTACTAGTTCTAACACTAATTGTTTGGTTACCATTAAGTGTTATAGGTACCTGAAAACTATCTTCAGCGAGAACAGTTTTATCTCTAAACTTCCACTCTCCTAATTCAGCAGGACCGGTATCAAACATATGAGAGACACTAGCCTTTTGATCAATAGCAGTAACATTACAAATTGTTAACAGTCCCTTAAAAGTTGTACCAACACCCGGAGTATAAAATGGTACTTCAGTAGTAACAACAGGACATAACGTTTCCACTAAACCATAAGTTATCATAGATTAACCTCTTCATTAATTATTAACTTGTATATAGACTTAAAAAATAACTCTCTTCTTCATATTCTTCAAGAAGTTTAGATCGTAATTCAGCAATAGTTATCTTAAAACTTTCAGGTACACTAATATCATCAAGCATCAAGACATCCCCATCTTCTACATTAGATCCTAATATAGCCGGTAGATCTGTAATTTTTACATAAGCCATACTTATTCCTCCTACGGTATTATTGCTTCTGAAGGTAAAACTGTTAACGGATATTCAAACGTATAATTACCTTCACTACCATTTAACATAACAGTTGCTCCGTTTGTATCCATTATCAAGTCTTCAGGTTTATTATAAATAGTAACACCATTTCTCTTAATGAAAATATTATTATCAGCACAACTAGCATCTTCATCAATTACTTTTATCTCCCCAGTACCTTCTGAGATATAAATAGTACATGCTCCATAACTAGTTAAACAATGTATCTTATCCCCCATAGCAGCCGAATAAACCGTACCGTAACTTACTGTTACATCCCTATAAGCTAAATTCTTTAACAAATCTTCATGTGCCTGTAAATCAGCATTATGAATTGAAATAGTTTCGCTTATAAGTTGATCATGTGCTGAAGGGTCAGTATTATGTTCACTCATTCTATCATCAAGCATATCTGTATGAGCATTAGGATCGACATTATGATCACTGATTTCATTTGCTTGAGTGTAATTAAACTCATACAATTCAGTTATGTCAATGTTAGCTATAGTTAATTGCAATCTTAAACTAACAGCACCGGAAGGATCGTAAAAAATAGTGTTTTCCGGTTGACCCAAAAAGAGTAAAAATTCATCATCATAAATATCTTTTGCAATCAAATAAATTTCTTGTATCTCTTCTATACCTAGACTTTGACCTGGAGGTATAGTACAATTACATTGAATTGTATTAGGACTCATGTCTACCTTACCGGAGATAGGTGCCGTATACCAAGTAGCTTCAAGAGAAGAGAAATCACGGTTAGCACTGAACACACCAGCAGTACCAGCTACCCTAAACTCGGTAGGAAAGATATGCCAACCCTCATTCGATGCTGCTTCGATTGACTTTGTTAAGCCCTCATTACTAACAATTCCAATTACTGCCATACTATCACCTCCTCTCTCCAATCAACTAAAGCAGTACTCCCTTTATTTTTACTTATAAACATAACTCCACCTCACTGTAATTTAATTTTGAAAAATTATAACCCACAGCTAATAGATTACTATCCATGAAAGGTTTATATTTATCAGCTTCATAATATCTACAGTCTTTAAGATCATTATTATGATTCCAAATAAATTCTTTAAGTTGTTCTAAAGTATTATTTTTTGTATCCATAATATTTATGAAAGGCTTTATGACATTCTTTACATAAAGTAAGACTGTTAGAAACTCTATTTTACTTATATTACCACAATTACATTTATATCGTAAAGGAGTAATAGAATTAACATAAATCTTAAATAATAATTAGCAGCCTTGTTTTTTAAAGAAGCGTTTAACTTCTTTATAAGTATATTTCACAGGCATATCAATCATTTTCTTTTTGAGCGTAAAAAACACACATATAACAATTTTTAAATTTAAACAGCTGAATCTTCTGAACAGGGCTACTAAACACTAAGCCACATTTACATTCATATCTAAGTTTTTCACGGTTATTGCGGTAAGTCTTACTTAATAATTTTAATCCCTTTTCAGCAAAAATCTTCCTAACTTTTTCAATACTAAGTCTATTTTCAGCAGGGCAATGTCTACACTTTACAGCATTATAATTCAACAAATGAGATAGCTTAGTCCTACTTTTGCCGCCACAATGACACCTAAAATGTAAAAAAGAGTTAGAATCCTTATACTCAGCACTCGTACTTAAAAGTGTAAAGTTACGTTCTTTAAAAGTATTCTTAACAAATTGCCAGGAATACATTCTTTTTCTAGGGGATTTTTGTACTGAACACTTATTACAAAACTTATATTTAATCTGTACTAAACAATCTAAAGACTTGTAATTAATCGTACCACACTTTAAACATTTATATTTTATTTCAATACCCTTGTCTAAAGGTTTCTCACTAATTAACCTTAAGTCTTTCTTCACTAAAAGTTCTTCAATAGACTTTATTTTAAGTTTACGATAATACATAATTTTACCTAACTTCTATTGTTAAGTTTCTATTTATTAAACTGTTAAGTTTAATACTGTTTTTGAGTTCGTCTATGTTCATCATTATGAGTTCTAACCCTATTCCCTGCTTGAATTATAAGTTCATTTATATTAACTAAAGGTTCGAAACTAGCATATATCAAATCAGAGTTTTGAGTGATAACGTCATTATCATCTTGAGTTCTTAAACTAGGAGGTTCGGCTGTTACATAACTATAAAATAGTTGATCATGAAAACCAGCTCCAGTAGTACCAATTACCGCAATCATTGTTTCAAAATAAATTAATATATCAGCAAATCCACCACCAACAAAACCAAGTTTAGCAAGTTCAGCAAAATAACTAAGTTCAAATTCAGTTAATTTAGGATAAACATAATGTTCAAGAAAAGCTAAGAGCGCTTTAAGCGTTCCTATCTTAATTCCACTCATACTAACATCAACATAAAGAGAATAAGTATCAGGCTCACCTTTAGGATTCTTCTCCCACCATTCCTCAATATCATAACTGATAGTAAGGAACTTTAACACAAGCTCAAGACCATCTTTAGTTCCTTTAAGAAAATGTATAGCGTTTAAATATCCTGTTAAAGCTGAAAGAGCGTCTTGACTTAAATCCATTACATCATCGATATAATCATAACCATATTCACTAACAATTGCCTTTAGAGCATCTACCGATAACTTTGTTTTATCTCTATGCTTCTCGGAAATATCATAAAAATGTTTCTCTTGATCATCTAAAAAATAATCTAGTATCTCATAAAACTGTTTATATGTATTGTCAACTTTACCTAAATCTTTAGGTAAGAACTGTTGAGCTGAAATATTAGTTTCCCAAATAACCTCACCATCAACAACTCTCTCATTATTTCTATACTTCCAATCAGGCTCAGCCTTAATACTAGATACTTTGTACATATAAAGATTAGAGTTCCATTCTACCGGTCCGGTAGTCGGTATTACAGAGTCTCCTACACTATAAATTGTATCTTTCTCCCACTCTATAGCACCTACAACATACGGAACAAAAACCCATTTAATTCTATGGTCGTAAACCGGTTTATTTATTATCCAAGTAGGTTCAAAACTTCCTGATTCGCCACTAGTAGAAGAGTGAGAATATCCAGCTTGTACACATTTATAATACCTATTTCTTCTTGTAGGAGGATAGACATAAAAGTCTTTTTCATAATAAGTATCACTCTTCCACTCTCTATCTATTGTAACAGCCATAATATATCCTTAGTGAAAAGGCTTAAAAGATTTTACAATTTTCCAATCTTTTTTAAATTGTGATAAAGGGATAATTTTCATTTTAGTTTTTCCGTCAAACTGCATACAGCTTAAATCAAATACAGTTTTACCCACTAAACAAACTACATGGACTATGTGTTTTTTATAATCATCTACTTCAGAATCATCAATTGAATAGTGATTAAAAAATTCCCTATCTATACTAAACTGAGGGTTTATCCCTTGTATTAATTTAACATCAATATCTTTACTTTTTAAAAAATGATAAAAATCTGTAGAAACACCATCACAAGTTCCGTAAAAATCTTCTCTATCTTTTTTATACTTATAAAACTTATCAGTTTTAATAAATTCTTTGACAAGACTTTTTATATCCTGAGTAGCCTTAATTTTCACATATTTCATTATCTGCATTTCCTTGTTATGTCGTCACTACTTAAAATTATTTTAATATTTTAATTTTATCAGAATAATACCAATCAAACATATCTCGACGTAGTTTAGCCATATAACGCTTACCTTCGGCTTGACGTAATAAATTATAGAATATCACACCTTCTGCCATAATTTTATCACCAGTATTACGCTTGTTATAAAATAAAGAGAACAAGTAGTCCTTAAACCAGTTACTCCAATTCTCAAAATTCTTTTCGTGTTGGTGAAAAGATTTGTAACGCAAGTGTTTAACAGATTTACTAAAAGGATACCAAATATGATTATTTAATTTATAGGGATTAGCTTGAATTTTAGGGCCAAGTACTTCTCCTGCTTGAACTCCTTCTTTTTCAATATAACCTTTTTGAATTGCACGAAACACACCTTCAATTATGAAAGTCTTACCTTTCATTATTTGCAAAGGATCAACAGGGTTCTTACGGTTATATAAACAAGTTAATCTACCATC
>PJEL010000720.1_pt1 | contig 37683 bp, 28 predicted proteins | sample 1853271 | NCBI WGS metagenome assembly PJEL01 (sample SAMN08108733, study PRJNA415343) | Invertebrate metagenome, whole genome shotgun sequencing project. | host: Globobulimina | place: Sweden: Gullmar Fjord | collected 2015-08
ATATGCGACAACAGAAAGCACCCGATTAGCTTCACCTTTAAAGGCGTCACAATGGCGTTTGTAATAATCACCAGGCCCATAATGAGCGAAATGGCTTTCGAAAGAAAACAACCCTAAGAATAACCGTCGATTCAAATAGTCTTGTAACCTGGCAGTCCAATCAAGCCATTGATTAGCCGGTGTTGCGCCTTCTGTAATCCAACAAATCTCATCTGTTCTCACAAATTCATTCTGCAGGTATTTTTCACCGCGCCCGATACCCGCATTTTTGAATGCTTCAGCCTCGATAGATAGTTGATGGGTAAGTAGTGATTGGGCTAGCAGTTCAGGTAGAGCACCAAGGCGAACGCTGTAACCTTTTTGTTCGAGATCTTGAGCTATCAGTGAAAAAAGCGTTTCGTCATATGAGCTATTAGAGCCATCTGACGCTAAATGATTAACTGCAACCAATTTTAATACCTTCGGTAAAACTTATATCCTCTTAATTAGAAACAACAAAAAGAGTAATGCTCACCAAGCAAATCCGCCATCATTGGCATATCAGAGTACAAACGCTTAAGTTAAAAATGCTAACTACTTAAGGGTTTGAATATCCTTAATTAAAGTCGGTATTATCGATTCAGCTAAGTCATTTGAGTATACATCAAGTAATATTTTTATATTGAGAAACAGTTAATTATCATCTTGAGTTTAAAGGAGGAAAGTATCGAGAATCTAATAATTGATATAAATCATCAATAAACTAAACGTGTCGTTGAAAAATAAGACTCTTCTGTAAATTTAAAGCAGCTCTAGTGGCTTGATATCAATCAAGCTGAAAATGATGAAGTAGTTGTTGTCGTTTGTGCTTTAGACGTTAGCGATTAAGCACACAGCCAACGCTGGCAGTTTGATGCACCTTGTCGTCGTTTTCGCTCTAAGTGTTCACAATATTCTGTTAATGCCGGTAATGCGCCTACTGCGCCTTTAAATAATGAGCCAAACTCAGTAGTGATTTTCAGCCAGTTTTCAGCTGGAATATTGAGTCTATTAAGAATATTTTGGCTACTGACACTAATGGTACCGAGCTTATCTTCTCGAATAATACGACCCGTATCTTCCACCAGCACGATATAGTCTTTTACACTAAACATCAGCCCATTTGGCATATCTAGCCGTTCATTACCGACAAAAGGCAGTAATGCTTTGGGTTGTTCACCTTTTATCGCTGAATATATTCGACGTTGAATGCTGGTGTAGTCTGAAGTTTCGGGGGTAGTGGCCATTGGGGCGCGAATAGGATTCAAGTCGACATAAGCCATACAACTCGTCACTGCCGCTTCATCTAATAAGGCTTGCGATTTAAACCGCCCTTCCCAGAATCTGCCAGTACATTTATCTTCTTTGTTGGCCATTCGCGCAATCGGCTCACTTAAGGAGCGCATAAACCAACTGGTATCAACTAACCGTTGGCGATACTCTGTAATACATTCATTGACTGTCTTAAGTTCAAATTCGTTTAGGTCTTCACCTTTCACAAACTTCTGTGTCAATAATGCGCCTTTAAAGCCTTTAAAGCCTTTGAGCCATTGCATAAGCACGTCTTTATTTGACCAGTGTTTTGCTTTATCGGTATTCACTTTAACGACTACATGCAAATGATTACTCATCACGGAGTAAGCACAGAGATCTATGGCAAAGATGGTGGCAAGCTCAAGAATTCGAGAGTCTACCCACTCACGCCTATGCTCAAAATTTTCACCGGTTGAATGATCAATACCACACAGAAAAGCCTTACGTACTACTCGTGAACAGCAGTGATAATAAGGTGTGTCATCTAGGCTAACTGTTGTCTGTCTTGGTCTGGCCATCTTCAAATACCATTTAGGAAGGGTAAATAAAGCGTAGTTTATTAGTTGATATTTAGCCCAAAATCATGGGTGGCCATGTTATTTCTTTGACTCACCGGGAGCGTCCATATATGGCCATGTTAATTAGTAAAGCGAATAAAAAATAAAGTTTTTGTCATGTAAATCCTTTTAATTATAGTTACGTGTGTACCAGCGATTTACTCAGCTTAGTTACATTCGTCCTTGAGGTTTTTGTGACTATAGGTTGTTTTTCAGCGACTTTCAGAAGAAATAAATAGTGTCAAATTGCCAAGTAAATTAATTATCTAATATCTCATTTATTTTGTCATAATCTACGGCTGATGTTACTGGGTCAGGGCTACCTAACACCAAAAAAGATAAGTAATCTGTAAAACTACTAAAACTCGACACCTCTTGACCAAATGTCTCGGTTAAAAATAAGCCCACCTCACCAGCTCTTTCTGACTCTTGTGAGAATAAGAAATAATAACCCCCTCCAGCCCATTTCCCAATAACTAAACCCTTACTTGGTACAGACAAATAAGATGGATCATTATCATAAAACTCATGATAGTATTTATTTTTTTTAAAGACACAACATAGCTTTTCAAATCTTTTATTGTCTCCCACCAAACCACAAATCACTCCACCAAACCAAAAGCAATAGCCGTAATTCTCAAGAAAAACTCGATAATCATCAGGCAATAAAACTTTCAACTGATTTTCAAGGTTTAAAATTTCATTATTAGATACATTACCTCTTTGTGTGTAATTTTTCTTCTGCATTGCTTCATTCATTATAATTTCAAGCTTTTGTAGCATCATAACTTTCTCTTTTTAAAGTTTGATAAATCTGGCCCGTTACCATCAGAATCATATGGAGAATCTCCATCATTGTACCAATGTAATCTTTTATTTTCATTCTTGTGAAAATCATCAGGTAATAATTGAAAATTGCCCATGGTATTTGGATCTTCATCAGGAGCACATCTAAAAATTGGTTTTTTATGATGAACATTGTAGCCATCAGGAACATCCCCAGTCATTTGCATACCAAACAATTCATCCTCATCAAAATGCCCATGCGCCTCATGGCTTACATCGTTTAATGCTTCTGTTGCATAATTGGATATGTATTCATCACGCTTAGAAGGAAACGCTTTTCTAGCTTGCTCTACTTCCCCGACCGTTCGCTTATGATATTTGGTGGGCTTTGAATCAGGGTTAATCTTAACTTTCTGACCATTAATAATATGTTGCTGAGCAAATTTATCAATACTGATAGTCTCTGAGGTAACCTCTCCTGCTTTATTAACTTTATTAAGCGTAATTAAGTTATTTTCTTCATTAAGATCTGTTATATCGTACTCGTACTGCTTGCGGTTTACCCCTCCTTGCGGAGTATATTTAAGGCAGGATTTATCTGAATCATCTAAAAGCTCTGCACTTGTAATAGCTGTTTGCAAGATTTTATCTTTGGTCGCCTCATCTATACTTTCAGATGCTACTAAAGTACTAAGCATTCTATTTATTCTTTTCTCCCCCTCTTTACAAAGCAGTCCAAACGGATCCACCCAGTTCACTGGATTAGGCGCATATTGGTAATGGTTGATACCACCCACAAGTCCTATGGGGTCTTGATGAATAAATCTTGCCTGCTCTGGGCTGTAGTATCTAAAACGGTTGTAATGTAGCCCTGACTCGTCATCAAAGTACTGACCTTGAAAGCGCAGTGGGTTATCAATGTGATTAGCCACGTCAGCACTATTTTCAATCGATATTGAGACAGCATGACCAAATACATCGAGCTGATTGCGCCATACGGTTTGCGCGTTGGCATCAGTTAAGCAAATCGGTGTACCAAGTTGGTCTAAATGGTAGTGAAAAATTTGGCCATTTTTAACTAACGCTACCGGTAAAAAAGTCTCTGGCTGATAGATGTACCAGGTGTATTCACCTAGGTTGCATTCACCTATTAGCTGGTTATTATCCCAAATAAAATCGGTGTGGCCTTGTTCGGTGATTTTGGCGCTGCGCCGACCTAGTGCATCATATTCATATTGGGCCAGCTGGCCATTAACATTAATATGCACTAATTGGTTTAAGCCATTAAAGCTGCGCTGCTGTTTATCACCTTTAGCTAATTGGTTAATTTGATTGCCGCTGGCATCGTAACGGTAATCTATACCTGCCATGCTTAACAGACGGTCATTTTTAACAATAACCTCATCAAATGGTTTATTTGCTGTTTGCTCTGCAGGGCTATTTTCAGTCGAATTGTTATCAGTGCGATTGTTATCAGTTGCATTGTTAACAGCTACGTTATTAACAGCATGAGTCCCAATAGCCGTTTGCGGATTACCGAAAGCATCCCACTGATATTGATGAGTGCCAGAACCTGACTTACTCCCTGCAAGCGGTCTGACAATTTGTTCTCTGTTATCAAAGACACTGTTACCAAAGACACTGTTATCAAAGGCACTGTTATCAAAGGCACTGTTATCAACGGCGCTAATGTCATGCTCAGCGCTATCATGCACTGCTGTGAATGATTCACCCATACAAGCTGTGACATCTTTAACCAGCTGGCTGATACGGTTATAGGTAAATTGCTTAACCTTTGGCTGCCCTGCTGCTAACTCAGTTGATAATTGATTTAGCTGGTCTTGCTTATCGTATTGGTATTGACGGTATTCAAACGTGGCGGCGTCACATTGGTTGGACCATGTTTGCGTGCTTAATCGTGAGAATGCATCAAACTCTTGGACTAACTCAAGCTGATTTGATTGTTGGCTTTTATGTAAAAGCCCCGAAGGTAGATATTGATAACTAACAAGTGTATTTAATGTTTTTTTATCAGACCTTGCTACTGTTGCATCTACAGCCGTTTGTGTTCCATCTACAGCCGTTTGTGTTCCATCTACAGCGGTTTGTAAACTAATATCTGTTAGTTGGCCATTGGTATTGTATTGATAGCCAATATCACTGCCATCGGGCAACAAAAGATGCGTGCGCTGACCTTTATCATTATATTGATACTCAAGCTGCCAGCTGCCCTGAGTTGATGTTGCTAAACGGCCTTGAACATCATATTTCTGCTCAACAGTGCGATGCTGATTATGAGCACGGGTGATTTGGCCTAACTTGTCATATTGATAAAAGTTTTGGGTATTTAATAGTGGTGATAGTGCATTCGCTTCTATTTTGACATGACTGCTTTGCTTAACAATGCGCCCCATGGCATCACGGCTTAGCTCAATAAATCGAGTATCACTGTCATTCACGGCAATCAGTTTATCATTAGCATCGTATTGATATTGCTGCTCGCGCCCATCAAAACCGACTAACTTTTTAGGTTGTTCAGTTGGCGTATAATCAATGGAATATTCAGCACCATCACTGCGGGCGATGCGTTTAAGGTTACGTTCTTTGTCATAATGAAACTTAAGCCAGCTGCCATCTGCAAAGGTTTGTTCGCTAGGCTGTGATAGCCCCTGATAGCTGAGCATGGTGTGATTTAACGATGATTCATTTGATTTATTATCTAGCGCATCTGTATTGGTGCTCGTAATCTCATCAGCGTTTGTATCAAGTTGACTGACATCTTGTGAGTGACAAGTCAGCCTACCCGCATCATCAAACTGAAAGTATTTATTAACCGACTCTTCAGGCGCTGATTGAGGATAAGACTTTTGCTGAACAACTTGGCCTTTGTCATCTCGAATAAATTCGGTGACTAGCCCTTGTGGATCGATAACCGCATTGACTCGGCCCAGACGGTCATGGCTATATCGAGTGAGTGACTCCCCTACTTGCGTTGCGAGTAGCTCCCCGTCACGATCCCATAAATATTTATGCGTCACACCATCAAACTCAATTTTTTGCGTGACCTGACCAAAATCATTGTATTGATACTGGCGCTGACGACCATCAAAATTAATTTCAGACAAAATCCGACCTGTTGCATCGAATTGCTTTGATAACCTTCGACCCATAGGATCTTGTATGAGAATACGTTGCCCTAAACGGTTGTATTCAAAACTTGTGACGCCCCCATCAGGTTGAACTATCGAGTCAATTTGACCTAAAGAGTTATACAGGTATTGGGTTTGATTATGATTAGCATCAATCGTGGCAACTTTACGACCTGCTGTATCATATTGATGTCGAGTAATATGCCCATTGGCATTATGATACTCAGTTAATAAACCTTGAGCATTATGAACAAACTCTTCTTTGCTTCCCAAAGAATCAACACAGCTGCTGCGCATTCCGCTTGATTGTTGCTCATAGACAAAGTGGTAATGATAGGTGTCATTGTCACCCCATTGCTCGATACATTTAGCGCTGGCATCATGGCTATCCCATGTAAAGTGATGACTAAAACCCGATGCCCGAGTTCTGCGTTTTAGCAGATAAGTCGATGATTTGGGCCCAAGGGAATGTTTGTGTGGTTCAGCTTGTGTTTTAGGTTTAGCTGCGTCGACATAACTGTACCTTTCTACAAGGCCATTGATATCTGTTGCCGCTATTAACGCTTCAGCATCATCATATTGATAACTGGCTAGTAATGATGGATGAACTTCTCGATTACCTTTGTCATTCAGCACATATGATGACACCCGTAACAAATTATTTTGGGCGTTGTAATGCAATAACACCCCACGTTTAGGCCCTGTAGTAATCTGAGCTAAGCGGCCTTTTTTGTCATAGTACAGTTCAAAATATTGACCTTGATGGTTACTGATGGTTTCAAGTAACCATACCGTTTTGCCTTCGATTTCATAAAGCTTAAACGCCCAATGGCTCTCGTCAGGTTTAATCAGTACCTGTCGACCATCCGCTTGATGGACTAACGACCAACCTGTCGAAGTTTGAATGCTTGTTTGACCACGCTTAACGCAGTCAAACACATGTACCCGCCCTTCTTCATCTGTTAATTCATACCATTGCTTTGCTGGTTTTTTAGGGCCAACTTTAGGCGCTTCTTTATATTGGTGAGTTAATTGGACACTGAAATTATGTCGCCAACCGAAACCTAAACCGATATTGGAATCGATTTTACTAGAGCGATATAAACGTCGCCACGTTAGGGGTAATAGGCCACTGATTTCGAAATCAACCAGCGGTAATATCTCTTCGCCACTTAACATGGAAACAGGATCGCTACGACACTCTTGCTTATCAATAGCCACTTCTGTTGAGGTATGATTGGTTACAGCTCCGGCTGACGCTGCTGAGCTAGCTTTCTTGCCGTTATTCGATTTTGGTGTTTTTTTAGCACTAGAACTTACGCCTGGCGTGGCTGTTTCAGTCGAGTATTGAATTTGCGGTTTAGGCACCTCAACATACACTCTGAGTAATGAACGCTCGATTGCTTCTGTTAGGTTTTTTACAATATTACGTGGCTGGAGCGTGGCAGATAATCCAGCTTGTAAAACTAAATCACGACCATAAATCAGCGCGTTACGATCTCGAACTAAATGAGGTGATATCTCATTGATAACGTCTGTTAACTGATTTGTTTTATCAAAGGTTAATAGTTGGAAACCCGCTGGCGTAGACGCGCTTGTTAGCGCCACTACAATATGCCGATTTTGGCCATTAAAGCGAAAGTTACTCATTGTCATGCTTGTTTATGCCTCTATCCATGAGTATGTTGCTAATCCTAAATGCAGCGTTTGAGACACTTCAAGCTGTAAACTTCTCCCTGTTACAGCCTGTTGTTCATAACGGTTAAAAAGATGCACAAAATTATATAAACCAGAGACACAACCAATGTCTCCTGTGAAATTTGTTGTCTGTGAAATGTCACTATCTGAATCAATTCTGCCTGCAAGCTGTTCATATGCATTTAGCCAATTATCGGTCACAGTTTGATTAGCACCGGGTAAATACAATTGATTAAAAAGCTCTGGCTCGCACGCTTTATTTGCCTGCTGAAAAAGGTTTTGAATAGTTTGAGTTTGCTGCACTAAACTGCAGTTATTTTGACTTAATAGGTCAATGCTTAAACCAGTGGTATTAACCCTTATGTTTGTCACCATTGCGGCTTCTGCTGGACGACTGCCAGCTCCTTGTTCTTCGGTAATCAGATTTTCTGTCGCTAACAACTCTGCTAAGTCAAAAAATAAGCTATCAACAGAAATTAACACCACACTTTGTGAATCAAATGGCATCGCTTCTAGTGCCTTAAAGGCAAACATTAACGAAGCGCTTCCATTAGGAAAGATCCGAGTGAGTGGATGTTCAAAACAATGTGGTAAATGTTGGTGAAGCACACTCACCCAGTGTTGTAATTCATTGGCAGAAAGGTTTGGCAGCAACCAAAAAACAGGCTTACCCTGGTATGTTTTCCATACAGTGTCATCTTGTAAGTTTAACTTAAATAGCAAGTCTACTAAGCGATCAACTTTGCGTTCAGTAGATAAATTTGCCGCCATGACTGCGACAACATTTTGTGAGTTCTGCTGATATGAGAATTCTAACGGCTCACTAAAAGGTAAGTTAATCAATCGTTCAGTGTCGGTATTAGCACCAATACTAAGACGGGTATGTTGGACATCTATAATCATGATGCCAACTTGCTAGCTGCTGTGTTGGCGATTGCTTTTGAAATAGTGCCGTGCAAGCGATACTGGTGAAGTTGCGCTATTTTTTGATGAACCGGACTTGTTTGTGTCAGCAAGAATTCGATAGAATTCTCATTCACTTCAACACCATTTAGCATTCGGCTGATAGTGTTATTTTGATTATAGTGAAGTGCGATAGCTGGCCAACGGTCAAGCAACTTTGCACTGTAAAATTGTAAATATTCACAACGTTTATCCAAATCGCTTTCAGATTGCCACTGAAGAGAAATTGCTTGTTCAAGCAAGGGACCTAAAATGATTTTGAGTGCATTAAACGCTGCCATTGTTTGCGAGGGTTGTTGCATCGCTTTCGCTAAAAAAGGCACAAACTTAATAAAACCAGAATACCCCATAACCTCAATCACTTTAGCCCTTAATGTATCGTCTTGGCTCATAACATTAAGTATCAAAGTGAGTTGTTCTTCATCTAAGGAGGCGATGTAAAAATCAAATAAAATACTGTCTACCATTTCTAATTCAATAACATTTTCGTAGATCTTTAATGGCGCTTTTTTAACTTCCATCAGCAACTCAACATACAATGTTGTCACTGGCGTTACTGGTGTCATTGACGTATTTAGTCGTTCACTTGCTTGTTTACAGTTAAGTCTTTGCCCTTGAAAAATACAAAGCAATAAGTATTGATGAATTTGTGCGGCTGTTTTCCCATCGCTACTCAATACCAATGGATGAATTAAATACTGGCTAGCAAGAAGTGCAAGATTGGGAAAGCTCTGTGCAGAATTGATTACGCTGCTATCAAATAGTCGTTGAAATAATAAACATTGCTGCTGTGAATTTTGCTGACAATGTAATCTTAAAAATAACTGAATGATGACCAACTGGTTTTGAACGTCATAATCCACTTCAGATTCAAGTGCGCTTACGAGTTCAGTGACATTTTTAGCTTTAAGTAACTGGCTTTGGCTATCACTCTGACAAGCATTCTGGCTATCACTTTGGCTATCACTTTGGCTAAGAGCAGCACCTTCATTTAACGCTTTATAACTGATAAATAATGCTTGAGTATTATCTATAAGATTTTTAGGCGCACACTCAAAAGACGACATTATCACTTGTCGTTGCGCTAATAAAAAATCAAATCGCTCATGCAAACTCATCAATACAATCCTTGTCGTTTAACCAATCAGCACGGTAGGGTTACCTACAATGATCTTCCCACCATGCGCAGTGCCATCGCCTAAGCGAGCCGCTGGTTTTCCATTGATGAGTACTGAGCTTGAGCCGGCATTGATAGTGTCAGGTGGCCCAACACAAATAAGCTTGTCACCTTTGCGCGCTGCAGGCATAGAACCTATTAACACATTGCCTGAACCCATGATAATTGGCCCGCCAACATGTGGTACTGGGCCTGGATTGGTCTTCGGGCAAACATGCATACAAGATAACGTCGCAGCTGGCATTCCCATCAAATATTCCTTTATTTGTTAGCGCAAATAGCATTGGGTCTATAAACATTTAAAAATGGCAGTTCAGATAATCAGGGTTAATCTGAATCGATTAGAATTACCAATAATTGCTTTCTTTCAATTGCATTGGCTATTGCCGTAATCATCTCAGCTTCTGTTATCTGACTACTGCTAAATTCCTCAGCGTTTAAGTATTGATAAATACGTTGCAGAATATCAGTTTGATTATTCCAAGTATGACGACTTATCAAGAATTGCTCACCAAAAAGGCTGGATGCTGACAATGCTATTTCTGGCTGATTTAGCAACGGGTCCATTGGCTTATCAATAGGTTTACAAATCAAATAACGATAGCCAAATCGACAAACAATTTCGTGCCCTCGGCAAAATGCGCCTAATTGACCTACGCCAGGATATGATGTCGAGGTCATAACTAATTTAGCTTAATTTGAGCGGCTTTGAGGGCAATACTCGCCCCATTAACTTTAACGTCTGTGCCTTTGATTTTAATATTGGTGCCTTCTATTGAAATCGAACCGTCACTGCTCATTTTGATACTGGCGCCACCCGTTTTAATCACAATTTCATTACCCGCTTCAATATTAAGCACTTTGCCAACTTTAACGGTCTCGTTATTGCCAATATCCTGCTTTCTATCATTGCCAATTTCTAGTGTGCTATCGTTGCCTACTTTTTCATTATCGTTATTGACGACTTCGGTAAACCTGTCATTGCCAACTTTATCTTTTTGGTCATTTTTAACATTTAAATGATGATCTTTCTCGGCCTGAAAAAATAGCAACTCCTTGCCTTTTTCATCATCAAAACGCAACTCATTGAAGTTGTCAGCGCCGCCTTCTTTTGTGCTATGTGACTTAATTCCCGATTGCGTTTTTTTAGCAGGTAAAGCATATGGAGGCATCAAATCAGCATTGTAAACAGCACCACTGATGATAGGCTGGTCTGGGTCGCCATTAATGAATTCAACCAACACTTCTTGGCCAACTCGTGGAAAGAAAAAGGCTCCCCACTTATTGCCAGCCCAGCTTTGTGCGACACGGATCCAACATGAACTTTTTGAATTAAACTCGCCTTCTCTATCCCAATGAAATTGCACCTTAACTCGGCCAAACTTATCAATATGCTGTTCATCACCAGGTTCACCGGTCACAACAGCGGTTTGAACGCCGTTGATTAACGGCTTTTGCATCAATAGAGAACTACGGTAAGGTGTTGAATTGGGAACACATTCAAAATCATTGTGATAGACAGCATGACTACCTGATTGACTCGCACCCGATTGATTAGGCTGTGTCGCTGATGTTCTTAAAGCACTCACAAGAAAAGTCTTACCTTTAAAACTGCTATTCTCATGATCTTTAAAGGTAAAAAACTTACCTACAGTAAAGCTGCGGCAATCGCTTTGACCACTGCATTTATTCATATCTTTTTGAAAAGCTTCTAAATGATTATCTGCTAATGGTTGGGAGCGACTATTTAGTTCAGACTCGCCAAGGTAATCAAATACTTCTAGATTTTTTTGTTCCGGCAAATCGTTTTTCGTATTGCTGCCAGACGGGAATTTTTTAGGTTGAGTATAATCATATCCCTTTTGAGCAAATCCGCCGCTTACCATGCTCATACCACCTTGCCAGTGAGAAACATGTGACTCGGCTAGATGGCCTGAAAAACAACGAACCTGCGCTTCATCACAGGCGTTATAAGCAGTGATGTCATCAGCAAGGACTAACTTATGATCGCCTATACTGTGGTCGAAAAAGTAAAAAATACCCTCTTGCTGTAATAAACGTGTCACAAAATCAAGATCTGACTCAAGGTATTGAACACAATATTCATATTTGGGATAAGTACGGGTTGTCTTATTTTGAAAACTGACGGCATGTTGACCAAATATGTCAGTAAGAATATCGATAACAGACTGATTTTGAAAAATTCGGCAGTTAGTTCGCTGCTTCATTAACGCAGCTCGAGGAACGATAACCGCTTGATAGTCAATATAGTCTTGTGCCACATCTGCAGCAGCGGTTCGCATTCCAACAGATTCAATATGGCTTATTACACCATGGAAATATCTAGCTGCACCATCGCTTTCGGCATTTCTCAATGAGATACAAACATTTTTGCCGACTAAGCTCTCAAGCTTGATTTGAGTACCAATAGTAAACATTGAAACACTAATTGAAAACAGCTGGGAAATCGCTTCAGAGGCAGTAAAATGTGTTAGGTAGAGCGTATCTTTACCTAATGGAGTCGTAATACTAATGATATTATTTTTTTGCGTAGCCTTTAGCATTCCTTGCCTCAGTCTTTTTAGGTAAAGATCTTGGAGGAATTTCTCCTCCAAGATACAAGATCACAAATGGATTACATTTGTTGACCTTTAACACCGCTGTAGCCATAACGTAGCGCTGCAGTGATGTTGTTTTTGTCATCTGTAGGTGTAACTGCCATCATCATCTCTGTGTAGCTGATAGTGATAGTTTCAACAGGGCGGTCACCTTGAATTGACACGCTGTAGCTTGAAATCATTGCATCAGTTAATTCGATCTGCATGATTTCTTCGATTTTGTCACCTTGTTTGGTGATATGGAAAACAGCTTTTTTACCTTTACCGATTGTTGCTTCTTTAAAGATATCTGTTGAAGCATTATCTTGAAGTTTAGTGATTGTAACGTCACCTAAACGAGTTGAACTTGCTTCACGATCTTTAGCAGTACCAGTGAAAGAAGAAATCTCACGGCTTACATTCCAATCTACAGATAAGACAGTGATCATGTCTTTAAATTCTGCAGCAGTTGTTTCGCCTTTAATACCTTCGTAATCTAAATATGTATTCGCTTGCATTATTAATGCTCCTTTTGCGTAAATATCATCCATTAGTGGATAGGTTTATATAAGTTTAAATATAAACTTAATTCAATTTATTAAAAATGCATTCAGACATGCCAAAGTTATTAATGTGGCACATCCAAAATTAAACTCGCGTTTTAAAGCAACGAGATTATATCAAAGACCTTTTTATTATCAACAATACTTTCAATGTAATTTAGAAATAAAAACAACATAAAAATCAACAACTTAAAAAGTCGGTCGTTTAATGATTTTTTATGTAATACTTTATAACTATCTAACTAAAGCCTCAAACTAATACTTTGTAATAGTATTAATAAAACCTATAGGTGTAAGTAACACTATTTCACGTAAAATTATTTTTCACGTAAAATAGTAGTTATATTATTTAAAATACAATATTAATACTTAATAATATTTTCAAGAACGTCATACACCTATAAGTATGTATTTAGACTTTATAATTAAATTCTTCTTTTTCAATATTCACTTTGACGTTTGTGGTTTTTTTATTACCAGCCATGTTTTGTAAAATTTTAATAGAAAGATCAGGCAACATGGTGTTTTGCAAAATATTGTGAACGTTACGAGCACCAGAACCAGCATCCTGGCACATTGAAACAATTTTCGTGACCACATCTTCGCTATAACTAAACTTGGCTTGATAATGATGATTTAATCGCTTACCCACTCGTTGTAATTGCAAAGTCGTAATGTCATTGAGCATAGATTTACTCAGCGGGATGTATGGGATGACATTAAGTCTCCCCAAAAATGCAGGTTTAAAATAAGCTAGCAGGTCATCTTGTAATGCTTTACGTAGGCCATTAATTGAAGGGATGGTTTCCTCATCTTCAAATAATGACATTGTGGTATCTGTACCTGCATTAGATGTCATGATGATAATGGTATTTTTAAAATCAATATCCCTACCTTCACCATCCTTAATCATTCCTTTATCAAACACTTGATAGAATATATCTTGCACACCTGGGTGTGCTTTTTCCATTTCATCAAGCAAAATCACACTGTATGGTTTTCTGCGAACCGCTTCAGTTAATACCCCACCTTCACCATAACCGACATAACCTGGAGGTGAGCCTAGTAACAATGAAACCTTATGCTCTTCTTTAAACTCTGACATGTTAATAACAGTGACATTATCTTCACTGCCATAAACCTGTTCAGCCAAGGTCAATGCGGTTTCAGTTTTACCGACCCCACTTGGGCCAGCTAATAAGAACACGCCTATTGGACGTTTTTCATCACCCAGTTGTGCACGAGATGTTTGAACTGTTTTAGCAATTAAATCTAAAGCATGATCTTGGCCAATTACGCGTTTTGACATACTGGCTTTAAGATCTAAAATCGTCGCTATTTCATCATCTTGCATTTTACCCGCAGGTATTCCTGTCCAGTCAGAAATCACTTCAGCCACTAATTGTTCATCAACTTGCCAATGCACCATAGGTTGCTTGTTTGCAGCTAAAGTCTGCTTTAGCTTGGTCAATTGAGCCAGGTAATCTGTACTGTCATCATTCTGCGTTTGGATCTGTTCAACAAGCTCCGAGATTTGTTTCACCGTGGCTAATTCAGATTCCCATTGTTTGATTAATGGTTTTAAGCTTTTTTCAAAGCCTTTTTGTGCTTTTGATAGCTCGGCCAATACTTTCTTGTGATCTGAACCGTTTTTTTGTTCGCGAGATAAGATAGCTATTTGGGTATCAAGCTGTTGGATTTGACGTTGTAATGACTCAACAGCGCCTGGTGTTGAAGCTTGGCTCATCGCGACTCTGGCACACGCAGTATCAAGAAGGCTGACCGCTTTATCAGGTAACTGGCGTCCCGTTATATAACGATGTGAAAGGTTTACTGCTGCACATAATGCTTGATCTGAAACTAAGATCTTATGATGCGTCTCCATAACGGGTAATAAACCACGCATCATGGCGACCGCTTGCTCAGGACTAGGCTCTTCAATTTTGACGACTTGGAATCGGCGAGTTAGTGCTGCATCTTTTTCAAAAAATTTCTTATATTCTGCCCATGTTGTTGCGGCTATCGTCCTTAACTCACCACGTGCTAATGCAGGTTTTAGTAAGTTTGCAGCATCATTTTGCCCAGCTGCGCCACCACTACCAATCATGGTATGCGCTTCATCAATAAATAGAATTATTGGCTTAATTGAGCTTTTAACTTCATTAATCAGTGCTTTAAGTCTATTTTCGAATTCACCTTTAACACCTGCACCAGCCTGTAATAATGCTAAATCTAGAACATGAATACTGACATTGAGCAGTGCATCAGGGACTTCTTGTTGTGCGATTTTTAATGCTAAACCTTCAACAACAGCCGTTTTGCCCACTCCAGCTTCGCCCGTCAGGATAGGGTTATTTTGACGTCTGCGGGTAAGGATATCTATCATCTGCCTGATTTCATTATCACGGCCTAAGATAGGGTCAATTTTACCTAGTTTGGCTTGTTCAGTCAGATTTTGAGTAAACTGATCCAAGCTAGGTGTTTTACTCGGGGCACTCTGGACTGCTTGTGTTTCTTCAATATCAGAGCTTGATACTTTATGCTCTGTTGACTGCCTAGCCAGTTGGGGCCAAGCATGTTTGAGCTGTGCAGGGTCTATCTTCATTAACTGCTTGGCAGAGCGAGAAACCAATGAATTTAAAGAGTCATCTGTTAATAATGTAAAAATGATATAAGCGGCTCGGATCTCATCATCATTAAATTCAATCGTGGTGTTCAGCCATGTTTGACGCAGTAAGTTAACAATATGCGGTGACAAACTTGGCGCGGCACTGTTACCTGTTTTGAACTTTTCTAGTCCATTTCTCACTTCACTTATGAGTTGTTCTTTTTGAATCGAAAAGCTGGCATTAATAATGTTTAAATCACCAGAATCACCTTCGAGTAAAGCAAGTAACCAATGCTCTATTTCGACGGTAAATTGACTGCGACTATGGCAAATACTCGCGGCAGATTCTAAAGATTTTCGACACACTGGATTCAGTTTTTCAACCAGTTTACTTAAGGTCATCGCTGACATGTTTATAGTCCTTTATTATTTATATCATTAGGCGTTTAAGTTGTTGTCCATTATCTGCGCGACTTAATAAACCGCATCCTAGTCCCAGTGGGACAGCAGACATAGACAATTGCGCTTTAGGCGCATCTTGCTGTTTTATTTCTAAATAAACTTTGTGTTTTACTGATTTACCTAAGTACTTATCCACTAATTCTTTAAGCGGAAGGTACCCAGGTTCTCCAGGTAAAAAAGAAGCAACAGAACCTTTTTTACTGGGTTTGATGTTAATCGTAATACTGGAGTTAATGTCCCACACTTTACTGCCAATACTGGCGTCTTTTCCTAACTGAGCATATTGCCCCTCAGGCATAGCGCGGCTCACCATTCTTGTCTGCTCAGTGTTAGCTAATGACTGCCATCGCCCTTCGAAAGACTTTATCTCGACGATGCAACCCGTGAAATCTTCTAACATCAGCCTCAATGACTCTGCACTAGGAGACTTTCTTTGACTGAAACCACTGTAATAACGGCTATGAGTGCCTCCGCCACTTAATTGGTTCAACACATGACTGAAACTGTCTGATGTGCTTTTTTGTGACGAATCATAATTGACTGCAAAGCGATATTTTTCCCATGCTCGATAAAACAAGGAAATTAACCGATGATTGAATAAGTCGTAGAAATCACGCATGCCAGTATCTTTGAGGCGCAATCGTTCAAGGACTAATTCGGTATAATGTTGCGGCAATACCCCACTTGGCCCAGTCATCCCCATAAAGGACACATGCATTTCGGCGGCTTGCTTACCTGTACGCTGGCTAAGTTTTGCGTCAATTTTGCTAATTGCTTGGCCTGGGAAACCTAAATGCTGATCCGATTTAAATCGAATTAGTTCTTCAGATGGAATCGCATCGTGACCGACTCTATAGCCTTTATCTTGATGAGATAATTGCAATTGGAATTGATATACCGCTTGATAAAAATCAAACTCAGTCGGCGCTTCAAGGATGGCTTGTAGATTCATAACAGCGGTATCTTCCCTGAACGTGCTGGCCAAGTATGATAAATGGCGTCTTGATCTTTAAATCGCATACTTAAGCGGGTAAAACTATTTACCACTGAAAACTGTGAGAAAAAATGGTCCAAAATACAGCAAAAGAAAAATACACCACTGCCTGAGTAGTGATCTTTAATAAAAGTAATTTCGATATGACTTCCGCTGCAAAAGCTGATTCGGCCATTCTGATTGACTCGAGCAGTATCTTGGCTCACTTCTACATGATGTATATTTTCTATTAAATTTTTATTTTCTGGTGAACACTTAAAGTCATATAACTTAAGCGTTTCTTTTAAGTTGTTTAATGCATTTGGTCCACTAAAACTGTCAATAGAAAGGTGTCTAATTAGCTGCCACCTTGAGGCATCACCTAATGTGGCTCTGACAGGTAAAGTTGGCGCTAATAAGCATTTAACTTGTTTAATGATATCTGCACGCTCTGGTACAAACATCTTAGGTTCGTCAGTGCCAAAAGGTAAATGCGCTGGCAAATTTCGATTACTGCATTGCGCAGTAATACTTAATACCCAAGCGCCGTAATCTTCTTCTGGAGTAAAGCCTTTAAAGTTATGGTCGACTAATGACAAATAGGAGTCTGTGCCTTGTTCAGTGTAGCCACCAGCCCAACTTGCAGATTCTCTTCTTACATTCCAAAACAGATTGTTATGGCCTAAGTATTGAGGATGAGACTCACCGTAAAATGGGGTAACTTCAACTTTATTATCCTTAGGATCATAAGCAATCACCTCTTGTATATTGATGATTTCAGAGACTTCGGCATCGGCATACTTAGCCGCTAACTTATATTCATATTGAGCGCCTTCAATACTTACAGACTCTAGCTTTTGCTCGAATAAATTGATAACTGGCGTACAACCCAATAAAAAATGGCTGGCAGAGACTTGCTTCTCTAAATCTTGCGAACCTTCTTTTAAGTAGATATAAAGTGAAAATGAGTCGTCAATCCCCTTCCATGAATCTTCTAAATCATCGATATCAAAGAATAAAAATTTCTCAGGGAAAATAAAGTTCTCAAGCAATAAACGGTATCCACTGCTACTGCGTTGACTGTAAGGAATAACCTGCTCTTCATCATCAAAACCAACAGTTTTTAAATGACGTTTGGTTAAAAACTTGCACACTGATTGGCTTTCATTAACTAAAGCAAACCCTAGACTATGCTCAAAAAGAAGTTGATATAGCTGGAAGGTTTGATGATCTTGTCCATTAAGAAAAAAACGTAACTTACCAAGCCCCAAGTTTTGCATGCTCATTTCTTCAAATTCACAGGCAATATCAAGCTTAATAATGGCTTTAGCACGTTGTGGCCATTGTGGCTCAGGAGCTGTAAAAGGCGCATTCTGAAATTGAGCTTTTGTCACTTCAATAGGCCATAATTTCATGTCGTAACATGTTTGAAAATGACAGGTTTTCATTCCTTCAACTTGTGTATCAACCTTAGTATTTTTAGGTAATAGCACACCTGTCGTCGACAGGTTTTCAGTCGTCACTTGAATAACAGACATCGAAGGTATCGGTGCTTGATAATCTGGGTATAACTGTCCTAGCAATGCTTCAGTTAACTCAGGAAAACTGTCATCTAGCTTTTGTCTAATTTGCGCTGTTAACAAAGAGAAAGCTTCAATCATTCGAGAAACATGTGGGTCTTCAACATGTTCATCACTTAATCGTAATCTGCCCGCGACTTTAGGGTATTGCTCAGCAAACTCTGATCCCATATGCCTGATATAAGCGAGCTCACGATTGTAATATTCTAATAATTCTTGGTTCACAATGATGCCTCATTTACTATCATGGCGAGATGAATAGGTTCTACTTCTGAGTCAAAGGTAATAAATTCAGGTTCTGGATCTGCATATAGCAGCGCATTGATTTTCAATCTAAGCACTCGGTCTAATGGCTGTTCGTTATCAACGGTTTCAACCATGACTTCTAAAAATCGAGGTTCAAAGCGTTTGATAGTGTCAGCAACCTGCTGACACAACATTAGACGACCATCTAAACTTGCAACTGGCATTGATGAAAAATCTCTTAGGCCGTAATTCATTAATGACTTATCGAGCTCTGCTAAATGATCAGGCCATGTTTGCCATTGCAATTTAGCATTGAGTAAATTTTCAAGATCCCGACGAACATTAGCCCTAAGTTGGCGTAAATTAAGTCCGCGATGACTATCTTTAATGTCTTGTTCATCAGGCGCATCATCGATTAATCTATCGAGTACGGATGCCATAATTGGTTGAGTGCTTTTCATGAGTTAATCTATTGCAGAGCAGGAGTGTTAATTTTTTGGATTTGATTTAATGCCAAGGCATTATCATCAACAAACCACATTTTTAGCCCTTTGCCCGACATGACATTTGTTGCCACTTCTTCCCAATCGGTTTCGCGGCCAAGCTTTTGTGCATCTGTTTCACTGCCGCCATAGACCATAGGTATATGTGCTTCACCACTAGGGCCATCTTTAATCGCGAGCTCAACACGTCGCCAAACGGTTTCCACTAATGACGAGACGGGTTTGAAGTGGATATAATCAATTTCTGAATGTTGAGCTAGATAGTAATGACCATCGGTGCCAAATATTTCAATAAATCCACCTAAGGTGTCGTCTAGATCTCTAATTTCTTCTTTGGTATTTTCGTCAAAAACTAGGCTAACTTGTGGACGATGGCTTTCAAGGTTTTCAGCACAAACAGTCACATCATCCTGAGCATCAGTTAACGCTAATCTAAGTTTGATTAATGCTTCAGAGTGAGTATCAGTTTGGGAAAACAATTTCGGTGTCGCTTGACCTGACATAAAGTCTTGCCTAGCTTGCTCCGCTCTAATGAGTTGACGCAGATTTGATGCCCCAACAAGGAAATCAGGGTGCTTCTGAACTAATAAATTAAGCTGTTTATCAGCACGTTCAAGTGATCCATTGATACATAACAATTCTATTAACGCACTTTTCAAATCGACATTCATCGGATCTTCTTTCAGTTCTGTTTCAACGAATGAAATAGCTTGTTGTAATTGGCCATTATTAAGCATTTGATTGATATTTTTCATTGTAATCCTTTACTAATTTCTTGACGTAAGTTCGGTCACTAACTTGATGCTAGAAACCATTTGATCTAATTGAAAATGGGGTTGAAGTTGTATAATTGAATAGAAATGACCTGGCTTTCCTCGCATTTCTTTAACTTGCACTTGAGCATTTCGAAGTGGGTATTGACTACGTACATCATCAGATGAAACTTCAGACGCTGTCGTGTATTGGTGTAACCACAATTGTAAGTCTCGCTGACATGCTTCTGCAGAATTCAAAGAGCCAATTTTTTCACGGCCAATGACTTTGATGTAATGTGCGAACCGAGAGACGCATAAAATGTATTGCAACATTGACGATAATTTAGCGTTGATGTTGTCTTCTAAAAGCTCATATTTCGGTGGTTCTTGTATGGAGGCGTTACTATAGAAAACTAAGTGCTCACACCCAGAGACTGGAGATAGTGGGATAAAGCCTTGATCAGACAATGCCTTTTCAGCTCTATCACTCACAAGTAAATCCACCGAAGGTTTGTTCCTTTTACGGTATAAATCAGTCTCATACTGACAAACTGCAAGGTCACAAACGAGTCCTTTCTTTCGCGCTCCTGGTTCTAAGCCACGAATATGGCCAAACCAACCAGAGTCACTAAATGAGCGAATAATTATGCCGCCAAAGGCATATGCCGCGTTGCCCCATAAATGGTCCTGATTTGGATTTTTAATCGACTCTTTAAATTTAAAGCCTTCACTGCGAGTGCCGTCTATCAAATAAGGTGAACGCATTAAAATATTTGGCAGGGTTAAGCCGATAAACCGTGCATCGTCCATTTTTCTTAATGAATTCCATTTCAAATATTCATGTTGTTCAAATATTTTGCCGATATTCATATGAGCAGATAAATCAGTAAAATCGTCTGCCCCAAATAATGAAGGACTTGCTGAGGTTATAAAGGGGGCAAATGCCGCTGCAGCTGTGCGAGAAATATCTTTTAAAACATCAATATCGTTTGTCGATACTCCCGGGCGATTTTTATGGCTTATTTGATAGTCGCCAATCAACGCACCAAAAGGCTCTCCACCCGACATATCATATTCGTTGTTATAAATGAGTTTAAAAAACTCACTTTGGTCGAACTCTATCGCACGATTGATATCTTTTGATAATGTCAGCCAACAGCAATCTAACAGCTTAACTTTGACCTTTTGGTCTTTATCATGCATTTCTTGCTGGTTAACGATATACAAAATTCCACGCCAACTCGCTTCTAGGGCTTGAAAGGATGCATGGTGAATAATGGTATTTATTTGTTGCTCTAACTGCCTGTCTATTTCCTCAATTGCTTTGATCAAAAAAGGTAATACCGATACTTTATCGAATCGGGACAGTGAATGGTTTGAATTCTCAAGCCATAACAAAAGCGATCTCGTTGAATCAGACTCCCTGAGGAATCGTTCAACAAGATGCTTATTTTTAAGCTTTTGAGGAGTAGAAGACACCGATGTGGGGACATCGGTGCCTTCTTTAAAGATTTCACTTGTAACAAATGAAATAGCTTCTTGCGTCATCGTTTGTTTCTATCCTTGAAAACAAATCCGGCTATCTTTCGCTGATTAGCCTACTTTCGGAATTTTAGCGACTAAACGCAAAGAAGCAGTTAACTCTTCCATTTGTAACCAAGGACGAAGCCATGCTACTGCATTATAAGAACCCGGTTGCCCAGGGATCTCTTTAACCTCAACCTTCGCATCAGCAAGTGGATATTTAGAACGAATGTCTTGTCCACCACCTTCAGATGCATTCACAAATGACAGGATCCATCTGTTTAGCCAAGCTTCTACATCATCAGCTTCCATAAAGCTGCCGATTTTGTCGCGTGCCATTACTTTTAAATAATGAGCAAAACGAGAAGTCGCCATTAAGTAAGGTAAGCGTGATGAAATTGCTGCGTTAGCGGTTGCATCATGATTTGAGAATATTTTTGGCTTTTGACAAGATTGAGCGCCAAAAAAGACTGCGTAGTCAGTATGTTTATAATGACATAAAGGTAAGAAACCTAACTTACTCAATTCAGCTTCACGGCGGTCAGTAATGCCAATCTCTGTTGGACACATTAAGTCTGGGTCGCCATCATCGCTGGTGAATACATGGGCTGGTAGTCCTTCAACTTTACCACCACCTTCAGCACCACGAATTGCAGTACAGAAACCGTATTGACTAAATGCCTGCCCCATATTGGTCGCCATCACATAAGCCGCATTCATCCAGCAGTAATCGTCATGACCAGCCACTTTTGAGCGCCCGCTTGCTTCGTCAATATCAAACTCTTCGTAGCAAAACTCTTCAACAGGTTTAGTGGCAGAGCCATATGGTAAACGTGCTAGTACGCGCGGCATTGTTAATGTAACAAAGCGAGAGTCATCACTGTCTCTGAATGAACGCCATTGCGTATATTCAAGAGACTCGAATACTTTCTCTAAATCACGCGGTTTGCTTAGTTCAGTCCAATCATCAAAACCGAATAAAGAAGCGCCAGATGCTGAAATAAATGGACAGAATCCTGCTGCTGCCACATTCGACATGAGTGAAAGAGACTCAACATCTTCTGGATGGTTACTGAATTCATAATCGCCGACTAAACAGCCATATGGTTCGCCACCTGGTGTGCCAAATTCTGCTTCATAGATTTTTTTGAACATTTGGCTTTGATCAAATTCAACCGCTTTGCTTAAATCTTTATGTAGCTCTTTTTTAGACAAACTCATCACACGGATTTTCAATGTCGCATTGGTTTCAGAATTCTTAACCGTATGATGAAGGCCGCGCCAGCTACCTTCTAACTTTTGTAGCTCATCGTTATGCATAATGGCTGATAGCTGTTTAGAGATGACTTCATCTAATTGGCTTATCGCTTTATTGAAGGTAACAGTAAGGTTTTTATCCCATTGCACTGTGCCTTTAAGGGCTTCTTCTGTGAGTGAACGAATGAGTTCTTCTGCACGAGTTGAATCTGTCTGTTTAGTGGCACCGATTGCTTGTTCAAGAATCGATGCTTCTATTGTTTGCTCTTCAGATGTCGCATCTAATGTGGCTGCTTCCATACTCATTACTCTGCTCCTTTAAGGTTAAGTTCACCTGCAAGTTTGTCTAAGCTATTTGTATTGCTTAGTACTTCTTCCAGAATGTTCTCAAGGTTTTCAGAGCGATCGACTTTCGTCATCAAGTCACGCAATTTATTACGCGTTTCCATTAATTTTTTTAATGGCTCAACTTGATTAACAATGGCTGCAGGTTCGAAATCTTCCATGCTATCGAACTTAAGTGAAACCTTCATTTCAGAATCATCATCAGCCAATGTATTTGGCACTGCGATGTTTAACTGAGGGCTCATACGCTTTAATACATCATTAAAGTTATCACGATCAATTTGCACAAAGCGGCGATCTTTTAATGGCTTAAGCGTTTCAGTGTTATGTCCAGAGAAGTCACCAGTGATACCGATGACAAATGGCAATTCTTTCTTAACTACTGTGCCTTCAGTTTCAACATCATAGGTAATGTGGACGCGTGGCTTTCTCACTCGTTTTAATCGATCATGTACACTCATTTGAACTCCTTTCAATAATATTGTGAGTAATCAACTAGGGATTATCTTCTGCTTTAATTCCAGATAGTTTGAAGAAGCCATTCCTCGCTTCTCCGTCTTGGATTAGTTCTTGTAGCAACTCAGGTAAACTTAAATCACTCCAACGAACCACTTGCTCAATGGCATAGGACATTGGAGAGTGAGGTTCGGTTTTTTTAAAAAAGGTCGCTATCATTTCTAGGTTATTTATCGCTTGCGCACGTGAATTAAGCTGTTGGCTCATTCCGTTTTGCCCAGCATCACTCACAACACCGTAACTTTCACTCGCTTCGCTTGGGTCAACATCTTCGCTGACATTAACTTTCTCGAGAATGGGTGCCGAAATAGTGCGGATCTGTAAAGCGCATGCCTCTAACGCTTTACGAATATAGCTAGTAGGTTGTGGTTGGCCTGACATTGCGCTGTCCATGGCTTCGGACAAACGTAAAAATGCTGCAATGGCATCATCAATGTCTTGATTCAAATCTATATAGAAACTATCTGGCGTTTCTTTAATGCTCAGTTCAACTTCTTCAAGTGATACGGCACCTGAGTCAAAGCGCTTTTCCTGCTTATCTTTATCTAAACGATCCACTTCTAAAGCTTGTTCATATTGCCAAGTGGAAAAGGCATAGCCGCCTTCAGTGATCGGGATTGTTTTAATGGGCTGAATGAGTGAACCTTCACTTTCAATGCCGTTTAGGCCAATAAGTGCAGCTATCCTTTCGGATAAATCATTAGGTTCAGGTGTGGGGTATAGGTTTTCCCAATAGGTTTCAATCAATTCAGCTGCAAGTGTAAAACCAAAACTCAGTCCTTTAAAGCCATGTAACCGACAAGCTGCTTCAATAAACCAAGCAATATATTCAATGTCTTTGGTTTCGTCTTTGAGTACGCCAGGAACTTGTTCAAAAATAGGACGCCAGTCTACGGCGACAGATAAGAGGTCTTCTTCATCAATCAGAGCTTTTCGCTCTTTTGCACGTGCATTATTCCTTACATCTTTTAGTAAGTAATAAGTCGACGTCGGGCTGATATCTTCACGGGGATCAATACCCGTTGCTGAATCTTCAGCAATAGGTAATATTAAATCATTAATGAATAATTCTTTTAGCTGGTTCAATTAAATTCAATCCTTGAATTATAAAAATATTGTCTCTTCCGAATAACTAATACTTTTTAGTGTATTCCTTACTTTAAATAGACACAAATAACACTTACTATTTAAATTTAAAAACCAAACACTTTCCAATAATACTATTTGATGTATTTTATATAAATCAGTAAACATAACAAGATTAAATAAACAGATTAATGTAAATTAAATACCAAACTAATACTTTATAATGTTTTTTAATTGCAAATATACAATTAAAACTCTTTTTAATTAGTTTGGTTTAACTATATTTATTAATATTACTTTTATTAATCGCTGATTATACAAAAACCGGAATTGTTTTATCGCACTCTTCACTTAAACTAGACACTTTATTAGTATGTTTAACTAATATACATGTCACGTTATCACGTGCATTTCTCACTAGCGACGCATGTAATAAAGCTAAACCTGAGTCAATAATGTTTTCAGACTGAATGATTCTTTGAATTTCGTTATCGTTAAGTTCTTTGTTTAGGCCATCGCTGCATAAAAGAAAGATATCACCTTCATTTACTTTATCGCTGCGATAGTCAATGTCCAAATGGACATCTACGCCTACTGCTCGTGTGATGACATTAGCCAAGGGATGAGTTTCAGCTTCTTCAGGTGCAAGTAAACCTTCGTCTACCATGTCATTGACTTGGCTGTGATCTTTAGACAGTTGAGTTAACTGTTGCTCTCTAAACCGATATACTCGGCTATCTCCAACCCATAACATATGATACTGATCATTATCTAACCACAGCACAACCACGGTACTACCGGCGACTTTACCTTCAAACTCAGTTTCGCTCATTTGCTGTAAAATACGATTGCTGTTCTGCAAAGAAGATTTCAGTAATTCGATAGTGATTTCATTTGGCTCAACCTGTTCCAATGATTGTTGAATTCCGTCAATAACAGTTTGGCTTGCAACATCACCAGCTGCGTGACCACCCATCCCATCAGCAACAACCCAAACGCCTAAATACGGCAATTCTAAAAATGCATCTTCATTAATTTCTCTTATTGTACCCCGATGGGTCAAAGCATGACTTAAGTGCACGTATGTTCATCCTTATTAAGTTCGGCCATATTCCAACTAGTTTGCTTCCATTGTCCATTTAGCATCGAGATGAATTGGCTCACCTGCGGCAAGCCTTCTGTAATAATGATGCAAGGCTCAACATCAGCAGAACCTTCCGTCCACCAAATACTGTAGCGATTAAATTTACGCTTATACTGTTGATCCAGTAGTGACAATAATTCAGGGCTTTGACTACCAGTAAACACCCAAGCTGTTTTGGTTTGATCCTCTGACTCCACTTCAGAGAATGAATACTTGTCCATTGATACTGTCAATGTGTTATCAAGTAATTCAATTAACCAAGTGTCTATTGCAGTGTCATCCTCTAATACCGATAAAATGTGCTGCTCAAACACTGGGGAACAAGTGTTATCACACCAACCTCTAAGTGCAGATTGAGAATGAAAACCCGCGACTGTAAATGGATAATGCCTGCCGACCTGATCCACACTCGGTATAACAGTACCTATCACTGCCTCTTCACAACATATGCCTGCCGATAAGGAGAAATTCCATATTGGACTTGTAAGGTAATAATCTAGCCACTCATTTGCGGCTTGTTCCTTACTTACAGCAAGCACAGCTTGAAGCCAATCATTCCAATTTTTCAGAAAGTCCTGATTCAAATGTTGTTGAATAAAATCTCCTTTAGCAGGGATTTTTCCACAATAACCAATACTTTTTAAAGGTTCGCAGGACATCTAAATGTCTCCATATTTGCCATCCAAAATGGATTGTTCACACTATTAGCAATCAGTTTTAGTTCAGCGTTATATCCACTCAGGTTAATCATCAATTTTCCGTCCTTTTTAGTTTGTGGACGCTTATTACTCAACTCATCAAGTAATTTGAAGAAAGACCATTCACCTTCATATTTCATATTAATTGAGCGGCCTCCATTAGGGGGCGAGAATGCGATGCGCGTTTCGTTGTTTGCACCTTGGCCAGGCCAAATAAACATTTCCTTTCTGGTTGGGCCATGTTGATACTTAAGCTGTTGATTATCCATTTCTAATAAGAACAAGCTGACACTTCGGTCTAATAGCTGAGGCTCCAGCGAGAAATTGATTTTAGGACGTTTACTACCAGGCTCAAAAAAAGCTTCTTTAATCACTTCAGCACGTTGATACATAATCAATACATCATCTTGAATGCCAATATTTCGAATGAATCGCCACGGCTTTTTACTGGTATCAACATGCATTGCTAAATATTGATCCCAAAACTTATCGAGTGTGCCGCCATAGCCAAAGAATTTACTGAAGTCATTCAATCTCACATCAACTTTAGATTTACGATTAAATGGATAACGTCCATCAATCGCGCCTTTAAACTCAGCTAAAACCTGTGAACGCCAAATACCATTAAAGCGTTGATTTTGATTTGATTTGGCAAAAGTACGTGTTTGATATGCAACCCCACCTAGCCAACCTTTCACTGGATGTGGAAGATCAATTAATTGTTCTGATAGATTGCTGCCCATTTGAGCAAAACTTTCTTCTACAGATTGATTCATCACGTTACCGCGAATATCTGACTGCAACATGAGTTTGGCGTAGTTACGGTTAAGCGCTCTGAGGGTTGTTTGAATTTTATCGACATCAGTTAAATTGATTTCTATAAGCTCTGCAAACGCCACTTCAACTTCTTTACCTGGTAATTCCACATCTAATTCAATCGCGGTATCAGGTAACAAACGATTTAACTGCGCTTTTTTAGAACGAAAAGCAACATCAGTAACATTGCCAGCCACTTCAGATGCTGCTTTTAAGTTATTGGATTCCATGGGTAATTTTGTCAATTGCACATTTTTTTGCACTGCTGCAATAATGGTTTTAATCGGTTGATCTGGACTTGCTAATGCTGCAGTAACTCTTTCAGCTTCCTCGAGAGTCAAGTAAGGTTTAACCGTGATATCACTTAAAAAGTCTTCCCAGTAAAAAATATAATCTCGAATATACTTTCTCTCAAGATCAGCTGTTAAGCGGTTTCGTGCTTGCTCGTCTAAATTTGCTAACTCATCACCATAAACCCAACTATCTGCCGTTAAGTTTTTAATAATTTTATTTTTCTCAATATTAAAAATGCCATGGAAACCATTGAAGGTGTATAGGCCCGGAATACCTTGATTAAACTGACGTCCACTTCCAAAAACTAACCCATCTAAACTGTCAGAACTGAGGATATCGACCAATTCAAAATCTGGAATACTGCTTTGCGAATAGTCACTTTTTAAACGCTGATACGCACGTTCAACTAGGGGTAGCATGGTTAAATTGGCCCTAGCACCACCAACAACCATGTCGTCATAGTTGTCGCCCCTAATCCCTAAATTAAGTAAGGTTTCAATATGAAGGTTAAGCTGTTGGCGTACTTCAGCGTTTACATTGCCGATCACATTGCGGTCAATGTAAGCAGAAAACCAAATCTTAATGTCTTCAGCTTGATAGTACTCAGGTAAATACAACATTAAATAGGTTTTTAATGTTTCATAGAGATAATTAAGGTGGTGGCCATTAGCATCCATTTCTTCACTGAGAATAGATAGCATTAAAGGTCTTAAGTGGGACTCAAGTGCCCTTACATAAGCGGCTGTCGCTGGCTGCTTTAATTTATCGCCTTGATAAAGCCCTAATGTATGAGCATCTTCCGATTTTTCAGTACCATAGCCAACAGGTAAATCTCGAATAATCGTTAAGCCTTTCGTTAAAGTGACAATATCCGTCTTAGAAGACAAGCCACCTTGGGTAACGTCTTCATATTTAGCAAGCTCTTGGTAAGTATTGTCTATCAGCTGTCGATTCCAGTCGTAACTCTCCCACCAAAAATAACTCGCGACTAAAGTGACCGAAGCAGCAATAGCTAACGATGCCTTTCTCAATAATTTGTTTTGGTTAGTATGTTTTCTGTTGCTTGAAGCGAGGTCTTTTTCAGGAAAAACCACATCTTCTAATAAACGTTTTATAAAGTAGCTTCTTACTTTGCCATTGGAACTTGCCTTGGTTTTACTTTTAATCCCGCTCGATAAATGAGTTGAAAGATGATCTATCGGTGTGCCTTCTTGTGTGGCACTCGTCAAGTAAACCCCACGAAGTAACGGTGCTTCTTCGTATGCATTTGGTGCGAAGATTTCTTTCAAAAAGTCATCGGCCGAGCTTTGCAGGAGCCTTAATTGCTTAGGAAACTCGTAAATCGCAGCTCGACGTTCCAAATCTCGCTCATGCCTTAACCGGGTATTTAATCTTGCGTTTAAAGTCAGCAGTAAATGATGAAACTCTTTATTGAATGTACTAACAATGTCAGTTTCTTCATCCACATCAAGTGGGAAAGTTACCCCCCAAATTTGCTCACAGTCTTCCTTTGTTAAATCATCAAAAAACTCGTTAAAGCCTGCTACTAAATCCGATTTAGATAACAAAACATAAACAGGAAACGTCATGCCTAATTGGTTTTGTAGCTCCTGTAAACGTTGTTTAATCGCTCTGGCATGCATGTTACGTTCGGTTTTAGTCTGGTTAAGCAATTCAGACATTCCCATACTAATAATCACACCATTAATAGGCCTAATTGGACGATACTTTTTCAGTAAGCCCAAAAAGCCCTGCCACGCTCTAGAATCTTGTTTTACATGACTATCTTGCGTGGTATAGCGACCAGCTGTATCTATCAACACGGCTTTGTTAGTAAACCACCAATCACAGTGACGTGTGCCGCCGACGCCTTCAATCATATCCACACCCATTTTTTCTTTTAATGGGTACTCTAAACCTGAATGTTGAATAGCTGTCGTTTTACCACTACCTGGGGGGCCAATCATGATGTACCAAGGGAGCTCGTAAATACTTTTATTCTTTGTCAGTTTAGTCTGCTTTAAGATGTCTAAAGCTTGAGTCATCTTATTTTGCAGAACATCTATTTCGTTTTTAACGAGATCATCACCAGAAACTGTTTCACCCTCACCATTAATGAGGCTATCTACCATTTCATCACTTTGTTTTTTATTTTTGACCTGCTGCATAAAGTGCAGCCCACCCCAAATGATGACAATGACCAATAGTACGATCACTCTCACTGCTGTTGATGCAAGCGGTTCATAACCAGCAATAGCCACTAAGGGGCCACCAAACCAAATCAATAACGCTAAACATGTAAATCCAATGATTGTGATAACCCATTTGGATTTAAAAATATCGACAATCCTTTTGCCAATTGATTTTGCAGACATTATTACAATTCCTTTGTGTAATGCTAAAACAGTAAGTCTATTTCGATACGACGATTAAATGCGCGGTTTTGCTCACTGTCATTGGCAACTCTCGGTTCTGACTCGCCTCTTCCTTCTGGCCATAAACGACCTCGTAAAGACGCATTTTGAGCCAAAACATTACCTATTGAAGTTGCTCTTGCTAGAGATAGGTGCCAGTTAGAAGGGTATTTTGAGGTAAAGATAGGTTCATCGTCAGTATGACCTGTAATCAGAATTTTCCCTGAAGTGCCTTCAAGTGTTCTGGCAATTTTTGCCAGAATAGCTTCAAAGTCAGAACGAGGCTGAGTATTACCTGATGCAAATAACTCCCCCGCTTCAATTCTAATTCTCACCCGATCGGTTAACTGTTCAACTTCTAATAAGTTTTTAGAAATCTCAGTTTGTAATAACTGCTGCAGTAACAAGGCTTCATCGCGACTGATCAACTGTTCTTCAACGGTGTCTTCCCATGGCACAATACTGGTAAGTTGCTTATAAGCTGTTGATGAGTAGTCATTAATGCTATATCTAAATCCTAAGTAAATAAACAATAACAACACACCAAAAAGCGCACCTATAACCCACAATGGAAATGGCTGCTCAAAGGTTTGGTTTGAGGCTATGTTCTGTCGCCAAGAAGGTGACAACTCACGATGTAAATCATCTTTCGTCGATTGAATCACCAAAAATGTTCTTTCTCTTAATGCCTCTAACTGTTGATCACCTTGTGGCTCAACGCGCATCTTTCCAACAAACCCAAGGGTTAAACATAAATACATTAACTCTAATAAATTACACTTTTGTTCGGGCTGTCTTAATGATGCATCAAGTAATGTATAAAAGTACTCACCACCTAAGGTTTCATTATGAAAGGTTGATAATAAACTGTCGGAGGCCCAGTAACTTTGTTCCCCCCAAGGTGAATTCAATACAACTTCATCAATGAAGCAACACAAACAGTAACGCGCAGACTTTATATCTTCTGCACTCACATCAGCGCTACGTAATTGCTGCTCATAATTTTTAATTAACTCAACACAATGAACTCGTAATGTATCAATATCGTCATGCTGAGCACTGGTGCGCAATTGGGTACATATCGATAATAATGTTCCTGCAAAATCAACAATCGGATTTTGCGCTAAACTTAACACCGCACTTTGTGCACGGTTATCAAATTTGATTTCTTGTACCAATGTTTTCTGACTGTCATCATTAACTTTGGGTTTACTGGTTGCTAAACCAGCCCCTCTCCCAGGGCGAGGTTTAACAATAGTTTTATCTTCCACAACAAATATCCTTATACATTGTGTTTATTACGTGTTGATAGCCCAAAGCTCTATCTGTAACTCAGGATATGCACCTGAAATATGCATAGCTAACCCACCACTAGATTTCAGCTTTACCCAATGGCTGTTATTTTTATCAAGCTGAAAGTAGTGATAACCGGCATGATACGGCACTTGTCGTGGTGCTATTGGTAAGGTTGAAATACCGATACCCGCCAGTTGGTTATTGACTAATTCTCGTATCGTTTCTACTGAACCAATTTTTATTTGTGATGGCAGCCTTTGGCGAAGCTCCTCACTCGGCACATTTGCTTTCACAGCCAGAATAAAGTCTGCATTATCAAGCATGCTTTTATCTGAAATGGTGGCAAAATATACGCCGAACTTGGTCTTTTCTAACGCAAACTCTGTTGCACTTTGTTCAAGAACAGTACTTAAACCATGGTTGGTAATCACCATCACATTACTGAATACATACGTAAGATTGTCATGTTGGTAGATAGGGAATTTAGGCGGGCGTTTATCTGGGCTACTAAACGTAGCTAATTCACCAGAGAATGACAGCAAAGAGCAAAAAAAGGTTTCTGGGTGAACATGGCTAACTACAGAGTAATGTTCAAATATAGGTTGATACTTATTCAACAATTGTAGCATTAAAAAGTCTGCAATCGAACTTGAAGCACTTTGGGATTGATTTAATCTGCCAGCGATAGCATCTGCTCGTTGCTGGATCATGCCATTGATTTCGGTATTTATATTTTGCAGGGCTTTAATGTGGGAAATACCGGTACAGGCAGGAATAAACTTTTTATCAAGTTTAACAACACCTTCATCAGAAACATCAATGACTCTTGCTATCGCTATGGATACATAGCCTGAACGGTCTTCACTTTGCAATTTCAATCGACAATCTAATTTGGCCACCTGCAGCACTTCTGTAGCATCAGAGCCAAAACTGGTATCCACAATATTATGATCATCAAACACATATCTTGTTATTTGATTTTGTTCTTCCGACGAAATATTAAGACTGTTACTTTTAGATACAGGCAGAACAATATAAATCAGTTGATCAATGGTGCCAGCAGGAATTGAAATCGCTTTAGGTAAAGGACTTTGCTCTGGTAATAATGCCAGCGTGTGATCCTGGAACATACATTCAATTCTGTCTAAACCAAATTGTCCTAGAGGTAATAATCCATGATTCACTTCAAAGCTGGTCACTCCCCACGCAAAAGGGTTAAGTTTATTGACCGCATGAGTTTGCTGATATTGTAAGAATCGCTCTTGTTGTTGCATGTGTTGTGGACGCAGGAACATCCCTTCCGTCCATGCTACAGGACTAAAATCACTCATAATTTCCCTATTATATAATGACGTTCAATGTCTTTATTTTTATTCTATAAAACGTTAATGCAATTTCTCTAAACCAGTAAGCTTCATCAAAAATGCATTATTGTTCAGAGTTATAAACGGCTATTTTTTCGATATTTATCGTAATACTGTCATAGCCTGTAGGATCAACTTCAACCACTGAACGCCAGCGCGATGAGTCAATATCACGATACGCGACAACGACACCGACATAACGGGTATTTGCCCCTAAAGACATTGGGTACTCACGAATTTCAGAAGGCTGAAGCTCTAATTGATCTTTGCGTATTAAATCTGGGCCTAATACAGACTCAGCATCTTCATATAAAGTAAAAAAGTCTTGGGTATCAAAAATGGTTCTTGAAGACAATTCGAACACTTTTACCACGACCGGTGATGGACGAAGGTTAATATCAGGATTAATATCTTTACTGGCTTGAAAAGTAATATCCGTATAAGGCGGTACAACAGCATTAATCGTTTTGCAGCCAGTGCTGAATAATAGCGTGCAGACCAAAGCAATATAATAAATACTAATTTTAAGTTTCATTTTACCGTTTCTCCCTAAAGTAATTTAAGTTTACTGTCATATGCTTTCACGAAATCATCTGATAACGCTGCAGAATTATCTCTCATGAATTCATTTTTATAATCTTGATGTAAGCTTTTGTAGACTTTCCATTGTCTTGTTTGCTTTTGACCTGGCAACATATCAGTTATCGTTTGACTCTGACTTTTTTGCTCTATCGCCTGAGGGTCTAACTCATTAAGTAAGCCTTGCAATGCGCCAATGGTGCCGGCAGTTAAAGCAATATCATGCTTGCGCCCGTCATTGAATGCTTCAGTAATCGCCTGTTGTGAAGACAAGAAACTCGCGCTATTACGTAAGAATAAATTTTGAAATACATCATCAATATTGGCTGAAAATTTCAACGGATTATTTTCTCTTTGTTGAAATGTCGTCTGATTAATTCTGAATTCCATTTTAAGTTGAGAGCGTTGACGCAAAGAATCCATTAAACCTGTCAGCATTAAATGCATACTTTGGCCTAATTCCAGCATTAACGATTCATTCAGCACTTTGCCATAGTCTTGTTCATCTACCCCTAACCCTTTAAAAAAAGCTTGAGTGAGAGACGTTACCGGCTGAACTTGTGTATTAGCTTCTTGTGCTGGTGTTGTACGCGGCGTGCTTCGAGCGACGGGTTTAACTTGAGCTTGCGGTGCCGCTTGAGGCCTTGGCGTTTCCACTAAAGGTTTAGCAGCAACTGTTGGAGTCGCTGCTGGAGTGCTTTTTTGCTCAAAGAAATCCTTATCCCATTCTTCTGGGATTGTAGATTCTGGTGGCTTAAAGTGATCCTGTAGGTCGGCATTAACTTCAGATAATAGTGCTGAGTTTGAACTCGCTTTACCTAATAATTCTTGAGCATCAAAACCAGTAATATCATTATTAAAATCGTTGTTAAAAGCAGGCTCACTCGAACTAATGACTGCCTCTGCAGGTAAAATGTTCGATTGCTGAACTCCAGCAGACATATGCCCATTATGAGCAGAGTCAGTTGCCGAAATTAGCTTCGCACTGACCTCATAGTCACCGAAAGTTAACAAATCTTCGTGCTCAATCTTGTGGGCCGCACCCGAACCTAGCGCTTCAACAGCACGATTGATGAATAAACCATTAGTTGATAAATCTTCGATGTAAAAACCATCATTTCGTTTAGATATTTGAGCATGCTTACCTGATACCACTTTATCAGGATCAGGCATATGCCAATCGCAAGTCTCAGACCTTCCTAAGCTCAAAACATTACCAACATTAATAACCTTGACCTGCTCGGGCGATAGTCTGTGATAACTTACAATCTCTAACGTTAATTCCATTTTATTACTCGTCTCATAATCCATTAAACTTAGTCACGTTCACCAACATATTTATAAGCGTTGTACGCCATTCAAACGTTCATAAAGCTCATTACCGCGGGCAAATAATTCACGAGCAGTTTTTAAGTACTGTTTTTCTAAATAGATATTCGCTTGACGTAAAAAAGAAGCCGCTAAACGTTTCTCAAGAGTCAGTAAGGGTTCAAAGTCGGCAGGCATACTTGTCGCTAAAATGGCTACTTCTTTGTCAAAAGCATGCAGTTTCTTTGGATCATCAATAAGATCAAGTTGTTCTGTAAGCACCTTGAACGTATCACGATAAAATACCTCGGCAGCTTCATAAGGATATTCAGCAGCAGAACCACTTTCAGTATCACGGTTGAAATCATTAAGCTTTTTAACAGCAACACGCATTGATGCACCATATTTCAATAATGGTTCAGCTTCAGGACTTGCTGAAAAAACAACTTCTCCAGTGGTAATAAGTGCATTGATTTGTTCAACATCACGAAGTTTTAACGCCTGCTCAAATGAAGCAGTATATAAAACTAACGCCTCTTCATTAGGCATATACTTAAATTTAGGTTCTACGAAAGCTAAACCTTCTACAATCGACTTAATATTGTTATCCCCAGTCTCGTTATAGCGAGATTGCGACAACAACACGGTTAGACGGTCAGACAAAGAATCAATGACTGATTGTTTACTTCGCTTCATCTGATTATTGATTTGCAACAACCTCACAGAATCAGGGTAATAACGGCTAATGTCTGCAATTATTAACTCAATTTGACCGTAGTTTTGATATAAGCCATTGTCACTTTTAGGTACTGCTGCTATTTGCTTTTCAATTAAATCCAAGACTTCGATTTGATGTTTTCTCAATAAACCATCGCGGATCAAACTTTTCTCGTTCGGAAGACCATCAATTTGCTCAAATAGCGTCGAGGCAGTGATAAACTCGTATGCATTAGACTCATTTTTGACTTGCTCATTAGCTGAAATGATATTTTCTAAATCACCAATTTTTTGTTCAGAAGCTTGATGCATCTGAAAACCTACAACACCAATCAAAGCAGCAGCGGCTAATGAAACAGGCACAGGCCAGCTCTTACTTTGAAACTTAGTAATTAATGACTGTATGTCGAGTTCTCTTTGCGCTTTATGAATCGCTAAACCTTTTTTTAAGCTTAACCAAAGGCGAAAACTGAGGTGTTTTGGTTTTGTCAGTTTTTGTTTGTTGGTATCGACTTCGTTAGCTGCGACTCTTAAATATGGGTGTTTACTTGTTAATAATTCATAGGTTATACAAGAAAATGCAAAAACATCATCCGCAGCACATGCTTCTTCGCCTAAAAGCTGTTCATAGCTTGCATATGCAGGGGTATAACCCGTTAAAGAAGGATCAGAATCGGCTTCAGCTAATGCGTACTGATCTACGTTTTGCTGAAAGTTTTTAGCAACACCAAAATCAAAGACTTTAATGTCACCCTTTCGAGTGAGAAAGATATTGGAAGGTTTTAAATCGGTATGAACAATCCCTTGCTTGTGTGCATAAGACAGAGCCGAGCCAATCTGCTCAATGATTTGCATTGTGCCTTTAAAGTTAATGCCCGATGGTTTAGAGCGCTTGATGACCTGCTCTAATGTCTCACCATCTAGCCACTCCATGACCATAAAATGGTAAGCATCATCGCTATCCACATCATAAACACGAATAATATTTGGATGGGAAAGTTGCTGTGTTTGAATCGACTCTTTAATTAACACTTGCTGCGCCTCAGGTGCATCAGCAAATTCCGATAATAATACTTTTATTGCCACAAAAGGCTCAGAAACATTAAGTGATTCGAGGTATAAATCTTTTGCTCGATATATGTCACTCATGCCACCATGGCCAATTCTAGATTCAATTAAATAACGTTTTTTCAAACATTTTCCAATCAAATTAGTTTTATTCTCAATTGTTTTAGTTTGGTTTATTCCAGCCACAAAAGTTTTATCATCAATTGATGGGCTCGATTCTTGACACTTATCCATAAGTACAGGTTTATCCCTAAATATAATCAAAAGGTATGTAAACTAACTACCTAGTAATAAAAAAACTATAATATGGTGCAGCATCGCATATAAAAAAACAACATTTAAAATAATTACAATTAATTTAAATTACCAATCAAACAAAACAAACACACCCAATAGTATGTACTAATAACGAAAGTAATCATTAAGTATGTTGTGATATTAATTTTTTAATCAACAAACGCTAAAATTAATGTAATTACTATTGACCCGCAATTATAGAATAGGTAATTTTACGACTTCTTTTTTAATGGACTAAATATAGATATGAAACATTTAAAATATTCAGCGATAATATTAGCATTTACTGTCATTTCAGGGTGTAAATCAACACCAGAAAAAGCCCCCGAAACGCCGCAAAAGGTTTCTTTATCTCCAGCTTGCTTAAGTTACGCATTACAAAATGAGCAAGAAACCGAAGTAACAGGCTTTAGACCGGTATTTTTTGAGGTGAACAGTGACAAACCATACAGCCGATTAGACAGTAACATGTCTTGTATCGTGACTTACCTGTCAAACAACCCTAACAAATCGATTGATATTCAAGGTTACACGGATGATAAAGGCACCATTGCATACAATAAAGCGCTTGCTAAACGTCGCGCAGAAGGGTTAGTTGAACATCTTGTCGTACTTGGCGCCTCTCCAAATCAGTTAGCTTCAAGTGCCCATATCATTCAAGATAAAGGTAAAAAGCTTACTAAAGCTGAGCGCTCAAAAATCCGCAGAGTCAATTTTGAAGTGACAACTAAGTTATAAAGCCCTACTTATCCATAGGTATTATATATGGGTATCGAGTATGGATTTTAATTATGGGTGTTAGGTGTGGGTGTTAAGTATTAATATCAAGCAATTGTTACTTTTCGCCCTCCAATCATCTCTCATATTATTGACTCGGTTATCCTCCCAGTTCACAGCGTTTCATTATTCTAAATTTCCCTTATTAATAACCAATTCTGATAATCTATTTTTCGTTCTACACTTTTTTATTTTAGTTTTGCCCTAATATCTTTTACATAGCACGAGAAATGT
>PJEL010000721.1_pt1 | contig 37639 bp, 28 predicted proteins | sample 1853271 | NCBI WGS metagenome assembly PJEL01 (sample SAMN08108733, study PRJNA415343) | Invertebrate metagenome, whole genome shotgun sequencing project. | host: Globobulimina | place: Sweden: Gullmar Fjord | collected 2015-08
ATAAGTTTTCCGGTGTTACTGCATCATGTGAACGGCGCATGCCACGTCTTGAACGAGACTTCTTGCTTTTTTGTACTGCCATGAGGTTGCTCCTAAATCGGTTATTCGTTAAAAAGCTTTATGCTATTAACTACTTAAATTGTTTTAATACATCAAATGGGTTTGGCTTCTCAAGTTCTTCGGGCAGTTCACCCCAAACTGAATCAGCATCTGCTGGACAGTCTTGAATGTCATGCCGTGGAATTAATGGGATCATGAGCATTAACTCTTCTTCCACTAATTCACGCAAATTCACTTCGCCATTTTCATCTAATTCTACTACGTCATAATATGACGGGATTTTTTCAGCAGCTTCCTCATTTTTGGCCGGACTAAAAGTAAAATCTACTTCAAGTTTTTGGTCAAAACTTTCGTTACACCGCTGACAAGTTAATGCAACTAATGTCGAACCTGTGCCAGACATTACTGTCAAACCACGTTCATCAACATCAAACTTAACACTAACTTGAACATGCTCACTTTTGCTTTCGCATTCAGCAAGCAGTCGAGTCATATCCGCTAATTTAAACACACCTTCACACACAAGTCTTCGCTGTGCGCTTCGGGATGGACTAATTGTTATTGGAAGTTTAAGATTCTGCATAAGGCGCGCATAATATATTCCCTATAGGCAAGTGTCAAAAGAAAATTGCACTATTTTGTTTAAAAGCTCAAGATAGCCCCAATATTGTCAATAATTGAATAATATTTGTTTATTTAGCCAACAACGGTAAGCTATCGAGGCAATATTGCTAAACATATATATTATATCGAATCATCAAACAAAATCCATTTAAAAGGTAAACTATGAAAACCCTAGTACTCGGTTCTACTTCCCCCTTTCGTAAAACAATTTTAGAAAAACTGCAGTTACCCTTTTATTGCGCAAAGCCAGGCATTGATGAAAGCGCATTCGACAACGAATCACCTCAAGCCCTAGTAGAGCGACTTGCCATTGAAAAAGCTAAAGTGATTAAGTCTCAATACCCGAGTGCACTCATTATAGGATCAGATCAGGTCGCTGTCTGTGATGGTGAAATACTAGGTAAGCCTCATAACTTTGACAATGCTGTTGTGCAATTAAGTAAGTTTAGTGGTAAAAGCATTACCTTCTATACAGGACTGTGCGTTTATAACAGTGAAAATGATAACACCGTCTCCTTGGTTGAACCTTTTATAGTGCATTTTAATGAATTAAGCCAAAAAGAGATTACAAACTACTTAAATGCCGAGCAGCCATATAATTGTGCCGGAAGTTTCAAAAGCGAAGGTTTAGGAATTTGTTTATTTAGTAAACTTGAAGGGGATGATCCTAATACTTTAATAGGTTTACCCTTAATTAAGTTAGTTGCACTGTTGAAACAGCAAGGTATTGATGTCTTAGCAGAGCAAAGTAAAATTGAGCATTAATTGCGATTAATGCTCATTTCACTGAACTACGGCTAATCTTGTGCACAAGAAACTAAATCAAAGCAAGGCGTACGATTGACCAATAGTCTGTGTGTGTGATTGAGAACAACGCCGCTTTGGAGTATTTTAACCAGTACAAGTGGGTAATAATAGTTGTTGTAGCTCTTCGAGTGAATCAACAATGGCTTTTGGCTGATATCGATTTAATATGTCCCTGTCATGTACACCTAAAGTAATACCAATGCGATCAACGCCCGCAGCTTGGGCCATTGCCATATCATGGCTAGTATCACCAATCATAACGGCATGCTCAGGCAAAACGTTTAACTCTTCAAGCAAACCCAACACCATTTGAGGATCAGGTTTAGAAAGCGCTTCACCAGCACAGCGTGATGCATGAAAGAAGTGTTCTGTATCAGTTACAGCAAATACCCTTTGTAAGCCTTGGCGTCCCTTCCCTGTTGCTACCGCAAGTAGCTTATTCTCTACCTTCAGCGCTGTTAATAAGTTCAGTGCATTATCAAACAGTGGTGTTGGTGTGTTATCACCATCAACATATTGATGTTTGTATTGCTCGAGCATAGCCGAAAGTTGTTTTTGGGAGCCACTCGGGAATAAACGTTCAAGCGCGGTAGGTAAACTTAGGCCTATTATTTCTTTTACTTCAGTTGCCGTTGGTATATCTAACCGACAGAAATCTGCTGCAGCTTGCATTGAGGAAACAATACGGCCGATTGAATCCATTAAGGTTCCATCCCAATCAAAGATAACTAATTTATATTGATGCATAAGCTACTCCTTAACCAATTTACTTAATAGTTTCTCTAAACTTGGCTCAAGTGGCGCTTCAATCTTCAATCTTTCTTCGGTACTGGGATGAGTAAACTCAATACTAGCAGCATGTAAAAATAATCGTTTTAAACCTTTACTCTTCATTTGCTCATCAAAGTCTTCATGGCCGTATTTAGCGTCCATGGCAATAGAATGACCGCTAACTTGACAGTGAACACGTATTTGATGTGTTCGACCTGTCACGGGGAAAGCTCTAACTAAGGTTGCACCTCGATAACGCTCTAACACTCTAAAACGTGTTTCAGACTCTTTACCCTGCTGATTATCAACAACCACAACACGTTCACCTGATTTTAAATCATTTTTCTTTAAAGCTTCCGTGACACGCGTTAATTTAGTAGGCCAATGCCCTTTTACTAATGCATGATAAAATTTCTGTACTGTTTTGTTGCGTAGTTGCTCATGTAGGTTTCGTAAGGCTGAGCGCTTCTTAGCAACCACTAAACAACCTGAAGTATCTCTATCTAGACGATGAACAAGTTCTAACATTCGAGCATCAGGTCTTAATGCGCGTAATGCTTCAATCAAACCAAAACTTAAACCACTACCACCATGAACGGCCATGCCTGATGGTTTATTAATAACTATTAACCTGTCATCTTCGAACAGAATTTGTTTTTCTAAGTTTGCTACAATATTTAACCCGGTCGACACCGCATCTTTTTGCTCTGAAACTCTAATAGGCGCAATACGTACTACATCATCAACCAATAATTTATAAACAGGCTTAATGCGTTTTTTATTTACTCTAATCTCACCTTTACGCATTAAGCGATAAAGATGGCTTTTAGGTACCCCTTTAAGCGTTCTTAACAGAAAGTTATCTATACGTTGCCCTGCATCTTCACCATCTATAGTGATATAGCGAACTTTAGGCTTTTCAACCTCAGATGAATTGTCAACATTTGGAGCACTACCAGCAGTGATGTTTTTATGCTGAGTTTTTTTGTGTTGAGTATTCTTTTCAACTTGGCGTTGTTGAGTGTTAGCTTTATTTTTTTGCACGTGTCTGACTTTTTGGCTAGTAAATTCTTTCATAGCGGCAGTTTAACACATTTTATTTGGCTAATAATGCAATTAAGTCCCTTTTTTATTAGCTAATATAGAAAGATAGTGGGATAATAATGGAGTTATTAGTTGATATTTAACGCTAACAGCGAATTAAACAGCCATATGAAAAATAAACATTAGGCTTATCAACGTAACAATTTAACCCTAGAAGCTTTAAAGAGAGACGTAAGAGGCAAACTGCGGCCACATTCCTATGCGACATTTTATTTTGTTAACTGTACCAATTTGGCATTAACATTATTCAAAGTAAGACATAGTAATAGAACGGCCTATTGTATAATTGACACAGTAAGTTACCTATTTGGTAACTTAATCGTTGTAGATTGTCATAAAGCATAAACAGTTTAAACGTTCGATTTTGAATGTTTATTTAGCCCAGCACCATAAAGCAATTTTATAAAAAAATAATACCGGAGCTGTTAAGCTGGTATTTTGCACAGCACACAGGCTGAGCACATAAAGATATAGATTAACATTGCCTACTAGATGTTAGGCAGTGATATTGAAAACAATCAGAACTTATAACAGCTTAACCTGGTTATATGACAGGTTAACCGTGACAACCGTGAGGTTGACAAATTGCTGTTACCAGAAAAACAGATTGCTTTGTGTCCTAAGCAAACAGTGTGTTGTGACTTAAAAATGAGTCCGACAAACTATGAAACGTATGTTAATTAACGCTACCCAATCAGAAGAATTGCGCGTAGCACTTGTAGATGGTCAAAAGCTTTACGATTTAGATATTGAAAGCCCAGGTCATGAACAAAAAAAATCTAATATTTATAAAGCAAAGATCACCCGCATTGAGCCTTCTTTAGAAGCTGCTTTTGTTGACTATGGCGCTGACCGTCATGGTTTCTTACCAATGAAAGAAATTGCGAGAGAATACTTTCCTAAAGGCTATACATTCCAAGGCCGTCCAAACATAAAAGAAGTGCTACGTGAAGGCCAAGAGGTCATCGTTCAAATTGATAAAGAAGAACGTGGTCAAAAAGGTGCAGCACTTACTACCTTTATAAGCCTTGCTGGTAGTTATTTAGTATTAATGCCAAACAACCCACGTGCTGGTGGTATTTCACGTCGCATTGAAGGTGATGAACGTACTGACTTAAAAGCTTCTTTAAGTAAATTAGATCTGCCAAAAGGCATGGGGTTAATTGTCAGAACTGCTGGTGTTGGTAAAGATTATGATGAATTAGAGTGGGATCTCAGTGTCCTTTTACATCACTGGAAAGCAATTAGTGATGCGGCGGCAAGTAAACCTGCTCCATTCTTAATTCATCAAGAAACCAACCTAATATTGCGCGCCATTCGTGATTATCTACGTCGTGATATTGGTGAAGTATTAATTGATCGCCCTAAAACATTCGAAAGTGTTAAAAAACACATTGAAGTTGTTCGCCCTGATTTCTTAAGTAAAATAAAGCTTTATACCAGTGATGTACCTTTATTTACTCATTACCAAATAGAAACACAAATTGAAACGGCATTTCAACGTGAAGTTCGTCTACCTTCTGGTGGTTCAATTGTTATTGACCCAACTGAAGCTATGACATCCATCGATATCAACTCTGCCCGTGCAACAAAAGGTAGTGATATTGAAGAAACCGCCTTTAATACCAATTTAGAAGCGGCAGAAGAAATTGCCCGCCAATTACGTTTACGTGATTTAGGTGGTTTGGTAGTTATTGATTTTATCGATATGACACCAGTGCGTCACCAGCGTGAAGTTGAAAACCGTATGCGTGATTCTGTTCACCAGGATAGAGCCCGCATCCAGTTAGGTAAAATATCTCGCTTTGGCTTGCTAGAAATGTCACGTCAACGTTTACGTCCTTCTATTGGTGAAACAAGCCAAGGTGTATGTCCTCGTTGTAGTGGTACAGGCCATGTACGTGGTGTTGAGTCCTTAGCGCTTTCTGTATTACGTTTAATGGAAGAAGAAGCCATTAAAGATAATACCTTGCACGTACAAGCACAAGTTCCTGTACCAGTTGCCACTTATTTGTTAAATGAAAAACGCCGTTCAGTAATGCATGTTGAAAAACATCATAATGTTCGCGTATTAATCATCCCTAACCCACATATGGATACTCCACAATATGAAGTATTACGTGTTAAGAATGATGAAACAACGGTAGAAGCTAGTTATGAGTTACCCGTTAAACAAGCTGAACTTGAAGAAGCTAAAATGCCGAAGTTTGATAAAGCTGCAGCTAAACGTGATGAACCGTTAATTCAAGGTATGACGGCACCAAAACGTGCGCCTAAGAATGATAATCCAGCAACAGCTAAGCAAACTAAAGCGACAGAGCCTAAGCAAGCTGATTCTAAAAAATCGACAGGTTTCTTTGGCTGGTTAAAGAGTTTATTCACAGCAGAAGAAGTAGTTGAAGAAAGCAAACCTGCAACAACTAAACCTGCTCAACGTTCTCAGGAGAGACGTGGTAGTCAACAAGGTAAACGTCGTAACAACCGTGGTGGTAATCGTAACCGAAATGATCGCAACGAACGTAACAATGACACTGCTAACACTCGTTCAAATAACAAGCCGAATGAAAATAGAAATTCTCGTCCAGCGCGTGATGATGAGAAAAATAAAGCAAAAAGACCTGCTCGTAAAAATGACTTTGACAAAGAAAGTAGCGTTAAAGAAGAAAAAGTTACCGAGCGTCGTCAACGTAGAACTAACCGTAAAAAGATCCGCGTAAAAACGGCTGATAAAGTAGTAGATACAACAGAAGCAATCGCTGCTGTTAACAATGCAGAAGTTGAACAGACTGCTAAGCCAGTTGTCGAAGAAGTAAGTAACAATGAAGAGCGTCCACGTAATAGACGTTCTCCAAGACATCTTCGTGCAAATGGACAGCGTCGCCGTCGCAACAACAATAATGCTGAAAGTTCGACACAAGAACAAGTAACGACTACTGACAGTGTTAATGATGAAGCTGTAGAAGCGCGTTACCCAGCAACCAACACAGCTGTTAATGAAACAGCCGCAGTTTCTACTGAAGTTCAACAAGAGCTACCTTTAGAGCAAAAAGAAGAGGTTGTTGCTCCTATAGTTGAAGCTAAAGCTGAAGATAAGCCTGAAGTTGAAGCAAAACCTGTAGTTGAAGCTAAGCCAGAAGTTGAAGCCAAGCCTGAAGTTGAAGCTAAGCCAGAAGTTGAAGCCAAGCCTGAAGTTGAAGCTAAGCCTGAAGTTAAAGCTAAGCCTAAAGTTGAAGCAGAACCTGAAGTTGAAGCTAAACCTGAAGTTGAAGCTAAACCTGAAGTTGAAGCTAAACCTGAAGTTGCAGCTAAGCCTGAAGTTGAAGCTAAGCCTGTAGTTGAAGCTAAGCCTGTAGTTGAAGCTAAGCCTGTAGTTGAAGCTAAGCCTGAAGTTGAAGCTGAACCTGAAGTTGAAGCTAAACCTGAAGTTGAAGCTAAGCCTGTAGTTAAGAAAAAAGCTAATACGGCTAACAAAGGTCCAGCTAAAGATAAGAAATTAGCGCGTCAAGTTAAAAAGGCAAATCGTCTTTCTGGTCGAGCAACCGCACCTATGACTAAAACGGAAACCATCACTACGATGAATGATATTCCAACTAGTTTTATGGCTGACAGTGATAGACCTGCTCATCAATCAACGGGCAGAACTGCCATTGTTACTGATGTAGTAAACCGAAGCTCTGCAGCGGCGACTAAACCTTAAACTTAAAGGTTTTTAAACATTGAAAAGCCAGTTATATTTTTATAACTGGCTTTTTTTTGTCGCTAATTTAAGTTGATAATTTAACGTAAAAAGTCCCAACGCTCCTTTACTATACCTTGCCTTAATCACCTTGTAGTCACTGCTGGTTGTAGAAGGTTATTCATATGTCATATTTTGTATTCACAAATCACTTGACTGTTCGCTGTCGCTAACGTTAAATGGTATATAGTAAAGGACCCGCTAATAATAAAAAAGGGCCTCATTGTCACCTTCATATCTAAAGGTGACGAATATCAAAGAGAGTAGTAATTATTATGAAAAAATGGTTTTTTTCAGACAATGGTGAAGTAACCGGTCCCTTGGGATTAAAAGAGTCAAATGCGTTAATAGCTAAAAACCCTGATCTATATGCATGGCATCCATCGTATACACATTGGGTTCCAGTTAGTTGTATCAATGAATTCGAAACAACACTCACCCCTCCTCCTCCACCTATAGAGATCCCACATGGTCTTATAGATGATCTTATCGGTGAAGAAAAAGAATTAATTACGACTTTAGATCGCATAGATAAAACAGTTAAAATTACATCAGACTCTTTATATGAAATAGATACTGAGCTAGATAATTATGGACAAATCACTCATAACTTAACGGAAGAAGTTAAAGTTGTAGTTAAGTCAATTGAAGAGCAATATGCCTCACTTCAAAAGAACCTGGCTAATGTAATTAAAACCGACTATTAATGGTTTCATGCTGTGTAAATACCAGCTTGATAATTCATGATTATTAATTATAAAGACTAAAGTTAACATATAAGAGAATTACAATGAAAAAATGGTTTTTTTCAAATAATGGCGAAGTAACTGGCCCTTTAGATTTAGAAGCAGCAAAAGATTTTTTAGCTGACAATCCAGACGTTTACGGTTGGCATGCTTCATTTAACCAATGGAAACCGGTTAGTTGTATCAGTGAGTTTGTTGGCATTATACCTGCCACGGTACAAGCCCCGCTCATTCCTAAAGAAATTTCTGATAAGTTTTTAGCAAAAAAACAACGTTTAGAAACAAAACTAACGTCTATTGACGATAGTATTAATCACAGCCAATCGTCATTAACTAAATTTGAAAAGCAAATAGACGCTTATAGAGATTTAACTAAAAACCTGAATGACGATGTCAAAGGTGCAATCGATAATATTGAGAAAAAGTACAAAAGTTTAAGTCGTAAACTTTCTCAAGTTAAAGATGCTGTACATATCGCAGAAAAAGAAATGTCTGAAGTTGTTGACGTTTTTGAAACCAAGATGAGCTCAAATGACATATTTATGCCATCTTGTAATCAAGCAGACCATGAAGCTCCAAGCAGTCCTTCAACAGATAAAGATCAAACAAGCAAAGCTAAACTAGCCCAAGAAAAATTAGCTACGCCTCATAAACGTGTTGAGCCTGTTGAAGCTAAAGTTAAACAAGCACCACAAGCTAAACCTGCTCCTGAAAAAGAAAAGAAATCATCATCTCAATCGCTTCACTATGATGCTGTAGAAGCTAGTCATACGGCAAAAGATAGTTTTAATGGTATGAAAAGCATGATGAAATCAGTTTTCAAAGGCGATAGTAAAGTAGAGAAAGCTGAAAAAGTTGAGAAGAAAGAAAAAGTTGAGGTTAAAAAAGATAAAGATGAACCTCTATCTATGGCTGAGCGTTTAAAGTTGGCACAAAATAACCAATAAATATATATATCAGCAAGAATAAATTAAAAAGCCTGTCATTATTAATAATGACAGGCTTTTTTGTTTCATACCAAAGATAACTTCTGAGCTAGTTATTTAACATGGGCTAGCGCTTGATTAGCTAACTTAGTAATTTCAGACCAGTTTCTATTGTCTACAATCTCGCTTGATACTAACCAAGAGCCGCCACAACAAGCAACATTAGGAAGTGCTAGATAGTCACGGACATTGTTTATATTTATACCGCCTGTAGGACAGAAGCGAATATCTGGGAATGGACCACCAATTGATTTAATTGCTTGCACACCACCAGAGGCTTCTGCTGGGAAGAACTTCAAGTGATCATAGCCATAATCAGCACCATCCATCAGCTCTGAAATTGATGAAATACCAGGGATTAAAGCGATATTCCCTTCATTTCCAGCTTGAAGTAAATCTTTTGTTAAGCCCGGGCTTATAGCAAATTTTGCACCTGCATCATAAGACTGTTGCAATTGCTGACGATTAGTCACAGTGCCTGAGCCAATTATTGCCTCGGGTAACTCTTTTGCAATTATACTGATAACATCTAGGGCTGCGGGAGTACGTAAAGTTACTTCTAATACCTTAATATCGGCAGCTAATAGTGCTTCAGCAATAGGAAGCGCTTCTTCAACCTTATTAATGACTAATACTGGAACAATTGGTCCCGTGTTGAAAATGTCCTTTGGCATGATTTGCCAATTTTTTGATGCTGTCATAAATCCTCTTTATCATACTTTGTGGTAACTTACCTTTTGATAGGTACCACAAGATTGTTCTTGTTTTAAATTACGCGCTATCAGATAACGGTTAATAAGTTGTTTGAATAGGCAAAAGTGAACAGTTCGACAACTTTCGCCTTATGTAGCTAGTGACTTGTTTTAATCAAATAAAGAGCAGGCGCCCGTCTCAGCAGAGCTCAAGTTTCTACGCATAAAGCCAAATAATTCACGGCCCATACCTTCGTGATGACCATTGACTTGGAACTGAGCAGAATCACGTGAGGCTAACACTTGCTCATCAACAAGAAGCGTCAACTCACCCGTCTCTCCGTCTAAATTAATCATATCGCCATCATGAACCTTGGCAATTAAGCCACCATCAAGTGCTTCTGGACATAAGTGAATTGCCGCCGGCACTTTACCTGATGCACCAGACATACGACCATCAGTGACTAAGGCGACTTTAAAGCCTTTATCTTGAAGAACACCAAGTAGTGGCGTCAGTTTATGTAGTTCAGGCATACCACGCGCTTTAGGACCTTGGAACCGTACAACCGCAACAAAATCTTTTTCTAGCTCACCTGCATCAAAAGCGGTTTGTAATTCATGTTGATCTTCAAAAACAACAGCAGGAGCGTTGATAACAAAGCTTCCTTCTCTAAGAGATGACGTTTTAATAACAGACACACCTAAATTACCTTTCATTACACGTAAACCTCCATGTGAGCTGAATGGCTTAGCCACTGTTGCAATAACGGCCTCATCTAGGGATTTTTCAATGCAATCAACCCACTTAAGCTCACTATTTTCTAACACTGGCTTTTTGGTGTATCGAGTTAAACCACGACCACAGATAGTTTCTACATCTTCGTATACAAGACCGCCTTCAATCAGTTCACGGAACAATAATGCCATACCACCGGCTTCTTGGAATTGATTGATATCAGCATGGCCATTAGGATAAATGCGTGTTAATAAAGGTACGTTTTCAGAAAGGTCATTAAAATCTTGGAAATTAATGATGATGCCAGCTGCTTTAGCAAAAGCAATAATATGCATAACCAAGTTCGTTGAGCCACCCGTTGCCAATAAGGCAACAATGGCATTAACAACAGAACGTTCATCAACCATTTTACCAATAGGCATATAATTACCTGACTGCTGCGTTAGGCGAGTTGCCTGACGAGCAGCAGCCTTGGTTAATTCTTCACGAAGCTGTGTATTGGGTGCAACAAAAGAAGCGCCTGGTAAGTGTAAACCCATCACTTCAACGACAAGTTGGTTAGAGTTGGCTGTGCCGAAGAAAGTACAAGTTCCGGCAGAATGATATGATGCAGATTCTGCTTCTAACAATGCTTCCTCGTCCACTTCACCCTTAGCATATTGTTGACGAACTCGGGCTTTATCTTTATTTGGAAGACCTGAAGGCATTGGGCCGGCAGGAACAAATACCGTCGGTAAATGACCAAATGTCATACTTGCGATCAACAAACCTGGGACGATTTTGTCACAAATGCCTAACATTAACGCGCCATCAAACATGTTGTGAGATAAACCTACCGCCGTTGACATCGCTATAACATCACGGCTCATCAGGCTTAAATCCATACCCGGTTGTCCTTGTGTAACGCCATCACACATAGCAGGAACACCCGCAGCGACTTGTGCAACACCACCAGCATCTTTAACTGCAGCTTTGATAATATCTGGGTATGTCTGGTACGGTTGATGGGCGCTAAGCATATCGTTGTAAGAGGTCACAATAGCGATATCTGAGTGTTGAATACCGCGTAATGAGGTTTTATCTTCTTTGCCACAAGCTGCGAAACCGTGGGCTAGGTTACCACATGATAAACCTGCACGATGTACTGTGTCTGATTTTGCCGCGTCAATTTTCGCTAAATATGCAGCACGAGTTTTTGCACTACGTTTTATAATTCTATCGGTAATATCTACTATTTGCTGTTTCATTTGCTATTTCAACCCTTACATCTAAATTTGTTAATTGTTTTCTACACGGTAACTCTAAATGCACTAGATAAGTTATTGCCCGTTATCTAGTTGTATTAATAATCTAGGGAGCCCAATAAGTTTGTGTCTTCAAACTAGCATGCTGAAGAAATGCTCTAATAGGCATTTCAAAAACATCATCACCATTAAGCGCTTGATTCAATACCTGCTGTTTATTTTCACCACAGAGATGTAAAAATATATTTTCACTTTTACTCAGTGCAGAGAAACTAAAGCTAATACGCTGATGAGGTGCTGTTTTTGGCATAACTTTTAATAATGTGTTGTCATTATCACTCGCTAACCCTTGGTTAATTTCGTCAGAGCAAGGGAAAAGTGATGCGGTATGACCATCCTCTCCCATACCTAAAATCAGGACATCAAGCGGTAACAATGTCGTATTTGCTGCTACATTAAGATCACTGAGAGTTTCATCACTCAACTCTTCACCCTGTTTTAAATGAAAGAATTTTGCAGCAGTCGCTTTATTTTGTAATAAATTTTCATGTACTAAGCGGGTATTGCTGTCAGCGCTATCAATTGGAACCCAACGTTCATCAGCTAAGGTCACAGTAACTTTTGACCAATCTATATCACTTTGTGAAAGTACACTAAAGAAACCTTTAGGCGTCGAACCACCTGAAACGGCTATACTCGCCTTACCTTTTTGCTTGATAGCTTCATTAAGTAACTGACTTACAGAGCTTGCTAAGGCATTGTCTAATTCATTTCGTGTTGAAAATTGTATTAATTCGTTCATTATTCTACCCACTGGCGATCATCACGCGCGATTAAAGATATAGAGGATACTGGCCCCCAAGAGCCTGCCGCATAAGGCTTAGGAGCTTCACTAGTAGAATCCCAAGCTTCAATAATACTATCAGCCCAAATCCAAGCGGCCTCAACTTCATCACGACTAACAAATAGTGATTGGTTACCATTTAACACTTCAAGCATTAAACGTTCATAAGCATCAACAACACGCTCATCGTTATAGGTATCAGAGAAACTCAAATCTAATTTGTTTTCTTGAATGCGCATTTGTGAAGCAATACCAGGAATTTTGTTCATCATTTGTAATTCAACCCCTTCATCAGGTTGCAAACGAATAGTCAATTTATTAGCAGGTAAGTCGCTGTAACTGTCTTTAAATATATTGTGAGCCTGCTCTTTGAAATGAACAACGATTTCACTGTGTTTCTTAGGCATGCGTTTACCCGTTCGCAAGTAGAAAGGAACACCTTTCCAGCGCCAGTTATCAATTTCAGCTTTAATCGCTACAAACGTCTCAGTATTACTGTTAGCGTTTGCATCGTCTTCATTTAAGTAGCCAGGTACTGCTACACCATTTAAGAATCCATCACTATATTGGCCACGTACTGCTTTATCTTTTATATTTTCACGATTAATCGCTTTAAGTGCTTTAACCACTTTAAGTTTTTCGGCGCGAACACTTTCCGCACTTAAATCAGCTGGCGGCTCCATTGCTAGTAACGATAATATTTGCAATAAATGGTTTTGCACCATATCTCGTAACTGACCAGCTTCATCATAAAAGCCCCAACGACCTTCGATACCAACACTTTCAGCGACCGTAATTTGTACATGGTCAATACTGTTTCTATCCCAGTTATTGGTAAACAGTGAATTAGCAAAGCGAAGTACTAATAAGTTAAGCACTGTTTCTTTACCTAAGTAGTGATCGATGCGGTAAGTTTGATTTTCTTTAAAGTAATCTGAAACTTGGTTATTAATTTCAATAGAGGACTCAAGTGAATGACCTATAGGTTTTTCCATCACTACACGATCGGCATCAGTAATTAGCTGGGCATGATCTAGTCCCTTACAAATATCACCATAAATAGCAGGCGGTGTAGAGAAGTAATAAACACGAGTGCTATTACCCTTAGCTAAAGTATTACTTAATTGAGTAAAAGAGCTGCTGTCTTTGAAGTCTAGTTGTTGATATACCAAACGGTTAATAAAGCGCTCAAGCACCACCTCATCAAGGGTTTCACTAACAAAAGCATTCAAATTTTCTAAAACTACACTTTTGAATTCTTCAACAGTGTGTTCTTGTCTTGCTGCGCCAACGATACGACTAGCTTTGTTGATTAGGCCACAAACTTCTAATTGATATAGTGCAGGTAATAACTTGCGGCGCGATAGGTCACCTAATGCACCAAATATGACGATTTCACTTGCGGATTGACAATCTAAATTACTCATAGAATTTCTCTTATATAAATTTATTGTTTTTAGCATGCTTCTATAGATACCAAAGAATCGATATAGCGCTTGTAACAAAACAATTAACTGTAACTAAACTACATATAACTCTAATTTAGCGCTTGTTTAACTGACAGTAAAGAACTTTTTGTAATTTTACTACATTTTATCATGCGACACTGTATAAATTAGATTCTAGCTATAATTCCATCGGCAGTTCGGCTTATTAATAGCTATTATTACGTTGTTTAAATAGTAAACATTTGCAAATATCATTACTTTTGCATTATATTAAGCGTCAATTATGAAATAAAATTTCATTTTTTCTGTTCCTCAGGCAGAAAATAAATTACAGTATAGACAAATTAGTCGATTATTTACGTCTGACTATCATTGAAATATTGTTTAAAACTAAGTCTTAACTAATGTCTTAAACAAAGTTTCAAACATAAAATAAAGAAGATCTAGGATCAGTCCATAATGAATATATTAGAAAAGATCACCAACGAACTAGACATGCTTAGTAAGTCTGAGCGTAAAGTGGCAGAAGTTATTTTAGCCTCACCCAGTACTGTTATTCACTCAAGTATTGCCGCACTTGCTAAGCAAGCTAACATCAGCGAGCCAACAGTTAATCGCTTTTGTCGTCGTTTAGATACTAAAGGTTACCCTGACTTCAAATTACATTTGGCACAAAGTTTAGCGAATGGCACGCCGTACGTTAACCGTCATGTTGATGAAAATGATAGTGCCGATGAATATACGGCAAAAATATTTGAATCGACTATGGCTAGCCTTGAATTAGCCCGTAAAAGCTTAGACTCAAATGACATTAACCGTTCAGTTGATGTATTAACTCAAGCTAATAAGATTTCATTTTTTGGTTTAGGCGCTTCCGCTATTGTCGCCCATGATGCACAAAACAAGTTTTTCCGCTTCAATGTACCAGTTGTTTATTTTGATGACATATTAATGCAACGTATGAGTGCTATAAATAGTCGACAAGGTGATGTGGTAGTCGTTATTTCACATACGGGTCGTACTAAGTCATTAGTTGAAGTGGCTAGTTTAGCAAAAGAAAATGATGCCACAGTTATCGGCATTACCACCACAGGAACCCCACTAGCTAAGGAATGTAGCATAGTGTTATCTGTTGATGTAAGTGAAGATACAGATCTTTATATGCCTATGTCTTCACGTATAGCACAATTGGCGTTGATTGATGTATTAGCGACAGGCTTTACTTTACGTCGAGGGAGTAAATTTAGAGATAATCTCAAAAAAGTAAAAGACAGTTTAAGAAGTTCACGCTTTGAAAGAAAAGACTAAATAATTTAGTCGTTAATGTTTACTTAACTAATTAAACATTACTTAAAAACTTATTAACGTAATTTAAACACGTAAGAGGATTAAAATGCCTAGAAGAACAAAAATCGTTGCTACCTTAGGTCCTGCAACTGACGACAGAGAAATTTTAAAAAGTGTATTAGCAGCCGGTGTAAACGTAGTTAGACTTAACTTTTCTCATGGTATTCCACAAGATCACATTGATAGAGCAGATAATGTTAGAGCTATAGCCAAAGAGCTTGGTATTTATGTTGGTATCTTAGGTGATTTACAAGGTCCTAAAATTCGCGTATCAACATTTAAAGATGGGCCGATTAAATTAGCCATTGGTGATAAATTTGAACTAGATGCCACCTTAGAAAAAGGTCAAGGCTGTCAAGAAAAAGTAGGTATTGATTACAAAAAGCTTGTTCAAGATGTGAGCACGGGCGATATTTTATTACTTGATGATGGTCGTGTGCAATTAAAAGTACTATCGACATCAGATACGTCAGTTTTCACTGAAGTTACCGTTGGTGGTCCATTATCAAACAACAAAGGTATTAACCGTCAAGGTGGCGGCTTAACAGCTCCAGCATTAACAGCAAAAGATAAAGAAGATATCAAACTTGCCGCTAAAATTGATGTTGATTTTCTTGCTGTTTCTTTCCCTCGCGATGCTGCAGATATGCGTGAAGCCCGTTTGCTAGCTCAAGAAGCTGGTTGTGATGCTCGTTTGGTTTCTAAGATTGAACGTGCTGAAGCGGTTAACGATGATAAAATTCTAGATGGCATTATTTTAGCCTCTGATGTTGTTATGGTTGCTCGTGGTGATTTAGGTGTAGAGATTGGTGATGCGGCCCTAGTTGGTAAGCAAAAACACATTATTGCACGCTCTCGCCAGTTAAACCGTGTGGTAATTACTGCAACTCAAATGATGGAAACCATGATCGAACAGCCAATGCCTACACGTGCTGAAGTTATGGATGTTTCAAATGCTGTTTTAGATGGTACTGACGCTGTAATGTTATCAGCCGAAACTGCTGCTGGTAAATACCCTGTTGAAACAGTTACAGCAATGGCAAATGTTTGTGTTGGTGCTGAGCAACATCGTTCTGTGAACATTTCTGGTCACAGAGTTGAGCTTACTTTTAGCGAAGTATCCGAAACTGTTGCGTTATCAGCTATGTATGCTGCCAACCATTTAGAGGGTGTTAAAGCAATTATCTCTTTAACAGAGTCAGGTCAAACAAGTAAGTTAATGTCACGTATTACTTCAGGTTTACCTATTTTCTCGTTATCACGCCATAGAAAAACACTCAATAAAACAGCAATTTACCGTGGTGTTTACCCTGTTGAGTTTGATTCAACCAATGTTAATAATGACAACTTATCAGCAGAAATATTAAAAGCAGTTAGCGACCAAGCCGAATTATCAGTAGGTGATAAAATCATTTTAACTCACGGTGACATCATGGAAACCGTAGGCGCTTCTAATACATTGAAAGTATTAACCGTTACGAAAAAGCACCTTAGTTAGTTTCAACTCTGTTAAAGGGTAAATTAAATAATACCGGTTAAAACTAAAAGGCCACATGTTATAAACATGTGGCCTTTTTATTTCGATGTGTCTAATTTCTTTTTTGTCTATTTAATACTGAGTTACTGCAATTTACGTTATATCTAACTATTCACTGCTTGTTTTACTTTATCTTTGTAACTTCTACTCACTTTCAGCTCTTTGCCGTTTTTAAGTACTAGAAAGTATTCACCATTGACTTGACTACAAAATTTATCAATAACGTGTTTGTTGACTATGGTAGATCTGTGGTTTCGAATAAACTGTTTTGGATCTAAACAGGCTTCTAATTCTTTCATGGTTTTTCTTAGAATATAGGTATTTTCTGGGCTTTGACTTTGATTATCTGGCAGGGTATGAACACACATATAGTCACCTGCCGCATCAATCCATAAAATATCTTTTACTGGCACACGGCTAACTTCACCCGCATCTTTAATAGCCAAAACATCAGAATAACTTGATACGCTGAGCTCTTGGTTATTATCTAGTTCCGATAATATTTTCTGATAGTCATTGCCCGTGACATCGCTCACTAAGCGGACAAGTTTTGATTTGTGAGCACTGTCAGCAGTACTTTTAAAGTAATGTTGTATTTTTTCGATGGTTTGCGCGAGTCTTTCTTCGTCTGCCGGCTTCATCAAGTAATCAAGCGCGTGAACTTCAAAAGCTTTTAACGCATATTGATCAAAAGCCGTAACAAATACCACAACCGGCATAGTTAAGCCCTGCTCAATAATACTTTCAATGACTTCAAAACCATTAAGCCCTGGCATTTGAATATCAAGGAACATCAAGTCAACTGAGTAAGCTCGGATTGCTTCAAGCGCTTCTCTTCCGTTAGAGCACTGCTCAATAACGTTTATATCATCATGTGCCTTTAAACGTATTGCTAAGCCTTTTCGGGCAAGCGGTTCATCATCAACAATAATGGTTGATAGCGACATATAAAAATTCCTAGTTAATTTGTTCTGACAAACAGCAACACAGCATGAACAAAAGCTGAAGGTGTTGGGTATTTACGCTTTAGCTTAACTGAAATGGCATGCGTAGATTTACTTTAACACCAGAAGGCTGATTATGGGAGACAACTAACGAAAATTTTTCATGATACATAGCTTGCAAACGTTCACGAGTATTTACTAATCCGACACCACTTTCACGATGTAAGTTACCCTCGATAATGTCAGCACCTGGGCCGTTATCAGCTAGTTCAATAAGTAGATCATCAGCAAATCGCTTGACCGAAATAGTGATAATACCGCCCTGCTCTTGGACAGCAATGGCATGTTTAATGGCATTTTCAGCGAGTGGCTGTAAAATCATACTAGGGACTAATGCTTGCTGGCAATCATCACTGATTTGAAAATCAAGTTGCAACCTGTCTTCAAAACGTACTTGTTCAATCGCTAAATAAAGCTGCAATGCTTGTATTTCGGTTTGCAAACTTACCTTTTTCATCGGGTCTTTATCTAATGAGTAACGTAAGAACTCACTGAGCTTTGTTACCATTGAATTCGCTGTTTTATTCTCTTCTACCAAAATAAGTGTTGAAATCGCATTAAGGGTATTGAATAAGAAATGTGGGTTAAGCTGATAACGCAACATCTTTAACTGTGCTTGATGAGCAACATTATTAGCTTTGAGCACATTTTGTTTTTCAATCTGCAGCATTTGATAATATTTACTACCAAAGTAAAGGCCACTCCAACTTAGGATTATATAAAAAGAGCTTAAGCTCGATTGAGTATACATAAACAAGGATTTTGGCTCATAACCATGTTTATATATTTCCCAATAATTTATATTTTTAATAATCTGCCAAAGTACACCGGTAAAATAAGATGAAAGGATAACAACTAAGGCTATTTTAATCGGGGGGAAATTCCACGCTTTGCGGTAGATATAACGCAGCGGTACGGTGAATAACCAACCCGCATAAGCATTTAGAAAGATGATCACCACAAAAATATCGCGCAAGTCATGCTGCAACGAGCCAAGATAATGCACAAAAGCAAAACCAAACCAGCCGGCAGTATGCGCTAACCAAAATAAGCGGTTTCTATTTTCTAGCAATTCTTTCCAATTCACAAAGTTAACCAATTAATGAAGTCTATAACAAAGTATGCGTTAATAATTAAATGATTTCATTGCTTTTGAGCTTAGATATCTTGCGACTTATCGCATACCTAGTTGGTTTTTAGCAGATATATCTTGAATATTAGCTTTTTTACACCGATAACATTGCACCTAGTGGCTGGCCACCTAATAAATGCATGTGAATATGATAAACCTCTTGGCCGCCATCACTATTACAGTTGATGATTAACCGGTAACCACTTTCATCAATGCCATCTTCTTTTGCTAATTTCTTAGCAACAGTAATCATTCGACCTAAAGTGAGTTCATCTTCATCGGTAACATCATTAATAGTAGCGATATGCTTATTAGGCACAATTAATATATGACTATCAACTCTTGGGGATATATCTCTAAAAGCTGAGACTAATTCATCTTGATATAATAACGGTGTCGGGATTTCTTGACGGATAATTTTGGAAAAAATAGTTTCTTCAGACATAACAGTACCTTTAATAATATCAATATTACTTCTTTGTGAATGTGCTACTAGTTTACCGCCAAAAAAATATAAATCATCCATTAACTGCAATTTGTTGACCTTAATCAACACCCTAGTTACTACAACTGTGACATGCTTAGCCAATATCGGGATTAGCGTCATCAAACAACAAATAACTTAGGCAAGACTATGGATATAGATTTTAGCGAAATCAATTATTTAACAGATCCAACATGGCAAGATCTGCATGCAGATTACGAGCAATTTCTACTATCCATGACCGGACCTACAGTAATTGACATTACAGGGACAGATCAAAAAAAATGCCGTGTATTTACCACTTTGTTGCATGGTAATGAACCGTCAGGCTTAATTGCCTTACATCGCTATTTGACTGAAATTGTTGCCGAAGAGCAACCAGCAACCAATATGCGTTTTATTATTTGTTCGGTCGAGGCAGCGGCTTCTCGCCCTCTTTTTAATCAACGTTATGTTGATGGTGGCATGGATATTAACCGCTGTTTTGGTCGAAACTGTACCGTTGAGTGTAGGGCTGAACATAAGGGTTATTGTCAACGTGCTTCATTGATTGAACAAGCGATTAGAGAAGTGAACCCTGAAATGGTGATCGATCTTCACAACTCATCAAGCTCGGGGCCAACCTTCGCTGTTAGCTCTGTTGTGACCACTGAAACACTGTCACTCGCTTCACTTTTTTGCCAAACTTTGATTTTATCTGATTTAAGTATGGGTTCTATTATGGAGCAAGATTTTAATTGCCCATTTATCACCATTGAATGTGGTGGTGCCCAAGATGAACAGGCGCACGAAATTGCTTTTTCAGGCATTAGCCAAGTAGCTAGCTGTGAGAATATTGGCTATATACACCAAGAGAAACCGGTAGAAGTTATTTATCGTCCCTTAAGGTTACAATTAAAACAAGGCTCAAAACTTTCTTACGCCCAGCACGATGAAGGTTATTGTGGTGTAACCCTAAAAGACAATATTGAGTGTTTCAATTTTGGCAGTGCTCACCAAGATGAAATGCTAGGCTGGACTGATGGCAATGGATTAGACAACTTACAATTAATTGATAAAAGTGGTGCAAATGTATTAGATGAATACTTTTATACTCGTGAAAATCAATTAGTTTGTCGTCATAATTTACGTTTATTTAAAGCAACAACCAATAAAAACACAGCTATTAATGACTGTCTGTTTTATGTTGTGAAACTAAGCTCTGCAGACATTTAGCTTGGCTTGGCAAAGGTAGATAAAAAGATAAGTGCAATCAACTAGCGCTTATCTTTAATATCAATTCACAACTAAAAGCGCTGCTTAACTATTTACTACTACTACTTGATTAAATCGCTCAAAACCACTTTCAAGATCATCAATTAAATCATCAACATCTTCTAAACCAATATGAAGACGAATCAACGGAAATTCACAATCAAAAGTTGTTGCGCTTCTAATCGAATTTACATTTGAAATACCTAAAATTAAACTTTCAAAGCCGCCCCATGAATAACCCATTTTAAAATGATGTAAGCCATCAAGAAACGCATTTAACGCGGCTTTATTGCCACAATTCAATACAAAAGAAAACAAACCATTAGAGCCTTCAAAATCACGTTTGAAAAACTCATGACCAGGACAAGAATCAAAAGCAGGATGGAGTATTTTAGCCACTTCAGGACGTGACTTTAACCAATTTGCCACTTTAATTGCACTTTGTTGGTGCTGCTTTAATCTGACTCCTACTGTACGGATACCACGTAAGGCAAGATATAAATCATCAGGAGAAGTACACTGGCCCATCAAGTAACTGTAATCACGAAGTTGCGGCCAATATTTTTCAACCGCAGTAGCAGTTCCTAGCATGACATCAGAGTGACCAACAATGTATTTTGTTGCCGCTTGAACACTGACATCAACACCATAATCAAAAGGCTTAAAATTAATACCTGCGCCCCATGTATTATCAAGCATTACCAAGCAATCATGTTTATGAGCAACAGCGCTAATAGCAGGTACATCCTGCACTTCCATAGTAATAGAGCCTGGCGATTCTAAGAATATCAAACGGGTATTTTCTTGAATTAAGCCTTCAATATCAGCACCAAGCATTGGATCATAATAGGTAGTACTAACGCCCATTTTTGCTAACATTTTATCGCAGTAATCACGTGTCGGCTCATAGGCACTATCAACCATTAAAATATGATCACCTTGTTGTACAAAAGCTAAAATAGCGTTAGTAATAGCTGCCGTACCTGACGGATATAAAGCACAACCAGCACCACCTTCTAACTCGGTCATAGCATCACTAAAAGCAAAAGCAGTCGTTGTACCTCGACGTCCATAAACCATGGTTTGATTATGTCGGTTAGCAACCGCATTATTCATTTCAGCTACAGTATTAAATACTACGGTGGATGCGCGTGTAACTGGCGGGTTTACCACTCCGTTAGTCCATTTAGCACTGCGCCCTGCATTTACTATTTTAGTATCTTGTTTCATATTCATTCTCATTAAACGGATTGTGCTCTAATGGCTTTATTATTGTTTCAGCTATCTAGCCATCTAAAACATTTATAAAGTATTTATAACCCGAATCGATGCCACTGGCTAGGTTTTCTTAGCCATTATGAAATAAGAAATTAAGATAACTAATATTAAGTAATAATAACGAGGCTTATAAAAGGTAGAAATAGGCAACAATAAGTACTTGTGACCCCAAATTAGCCCTATGAATTACATAAGCTAAAACAGACCTAATTGTTTATCGGTAATTTGAGAAAAACTAGTACCAATAAATGGCAGTATTGCATCAGCAACCGTCGCTAATTGGCTATCAACATAAAACTGGTAGTCTAATGGTGCAGCTAATTGTTCAACAACTTGTGGTCCTTGTAAAGTTATGCAGTACTCAATCCAGCCTCGTCTTTGATACTTTAGAGGCTTACCTAACTTTTCATTGACGCTATCAGCCAATCGAGCAGCTTTTACATGGGGCGGAACATTTTTAACATAATCAATCAGTTTTCGGCGAATTCGCTTGCGATAAATAAGCTTATCATCAAACTCACCAGCAAGGGTTCTTTCCAATGTTTCTTTGACATAATCAACGACATCCTCTTGATTAAATACTTTCAAATACAAAACTTTCTGAAAATCCTTGGCAAGTTGTGTCCAATCAGTACGAACACTTTCCAAACCCTTAAAGATGAGTTTACATGGAGCATGCTCATCATTTAGATCACTAACTAAGCCCGCATAACGCTTTTTAGTACCTATATCGCTGCCACGGACCGTTGGCATTAAGAACTTACTAAAGTGTGTTTCAAACTCTATATCTAATTGACTGGTTATATTAAAGTCTTGCTTTAACGTTTGTTGCCACTTTTCATTTACAATATTTTGTAATTCTAAGCCAATTTTCTTTGCTTGTTGCTTTGATTTGTCGCTACCAATAGCAACAAAAATAGAATCGGTATCACCGTAAATAACCTTATAACCTTTCGTCTCAATCCATGTACTGGTTGTTTTTAAAATCTCATGACTACGTTTAGTAATAGAGCCCGAAAGTCTAGGGTCGAAAAATCGACAACCTGTTGAGCCTAAAATGCCATAAAAACTATTCATAATAATTTTAATCGCTTGTGATAAAGCCGCATTATTTTGCTGCTTTGCTTTATCTCGCTCTGACCAGAGTGATTCAATAATATCGGGTAAAAAATGTTGCTCTCTTGAGAAGTATGCACCATCAAAGCCACTGATAACCTCTGCTTGTTCAGCATTGTCAATTTCGCAGGGAGACTTTAAATTGTTTACGGTTTTTAATCCCTCAATTAGTCCCATAGGATCAATCTTAAAGGTACGAATGATACTCGGATACAAGGATTTGAAATCTAGTACCAAAACATTGTCATACAGTCCTGGGATAGAGTCCATTACATAACCTCCAGGAGAGACTAAGCCCGATTCTCCATCTCCCATATTAGGCGCTATGTAACCACTACGGTGCAATTTAGGTAAATATAAATTAGTAAAAGCCGCCACTGAGCCGCCTACTCTATCTATCGCTAATCCGGTGAGTTGTGCGCGAAGTTGTGCAAAGTCTAGTAACTGAGTTTTTCCAAAAATGAGCCATACTAAGCGACAATCTTCTAGGTTATAAGCGGCAAGTGCAGGTTTGTCGTGATGAAAGTTATCTGTGATCTCTTGCACCCTATTCTCTACATCGCTAACCTTTTTCCCAATTCCGAGTAGATTGTGCGCAACATTATCCAATGAAAAACTGGCAAAGTTATATGTGGCCGTTTTTAATAAATCGATGCCATCAAGAACAACCCGACCAGCTATTTCAATAAAATGTTGCTCGCTATTATTTGAATTTTTGCGCCAATATGGCGTACTGCCATCTCGCCCAATAGCAAACCTGATCCCTAATAAATCACAACGTTGCTGTAATAATGAGAAATCAAAATTAATGACATTCCAGCCAATAAGTATGTCAGCATCAAATTCCCTAACATCAGCAATGAACTGCTTTAATAGCTGTCTCTCATCAGCCTGCCAATGAATGTAGCTCTGGGTCTTTAATTGTGCATCTCCAATCATTAATACCCGTTTAAATTCTTGGTTCTTTCCATTCGCATTGTTATTGGCATATAAACCTATCGAGTAAAGTTCTCCTTCCATCGAGCACTCTATGTCGATTGATAACATTGTTAGTTTAATTTCATCTTGAGCAGAATTTCGCTTACATTTGGCTTGCTGTAATGACTGGTAGCTCGGAGTACTATAATTTTTAACGCTATGAAATGTCTTATTAGCTGGAGTAAAATCACTATCATCCTCGCCAAGGGCATTTCCAATATAATCGATATTGGCAGTAATATGACGTTCCATTAAAAAACGATCATCTGGGCGAATATCGTCCTCATAACATTTTATTTTATGTCTCTTTAAAATATCTCTAGCTCGGTAGAAGCTTCGCATCGTGGTAAAATATAACCCCGCAACCGTTTGTTGGTTGAAGGTTTTTAATGTTAAAGCTTGGTGTTTTGCTATAGGTACACTTTCACTAAGTAATATTTGTCTAGCGATTGATAACTGATCTTGTTCTATAAAAAATACCGCTAGTTCATTCTCTATTTGTAATTTAACAGGTCCCAAGTGACTTTTTAGCCAAAGGGTTATTTGTAAACCATTGCCTTTATCTTGCACTTGTCGAGTCAGTAAAAAGCCGCTGTTGATAGCCATTGTATTAAAAGTTGCCATTTATCATGATATTTTTAGTGTGAAGCGTTCAAACCTGTTAATATATACAGCAGTGTAACCGATCTCCTGTTTTATGGAAACCAACAACAATGTTATCTGACAAGTTAAAACAAATTATTCGCCAATCTTATAAATCCATAGGTGAGAATTTAACGCACTTCAATCCCCGTAAACAGCAGACATTACTTATTGCCGAAATAGCAAAAACCTTAGCAGGTGAATACAACAAAGATAGAAAAATTATCACTATTGAAGCAGGCACAGGTACGGGTAAATCTCTTGCTTATTGTTTAGGAGCCATCCCCCTTGCCCTTGCTCAAGATAAAAAAGTCTGTATCTCCACCGCAACGGTTGCCTTACAAGAGCAATTGGTTGATAAAGACTTACCCTTTTTAAAAAGATATGCGGGGCTAGATTTTGACTTTACTTTAGTGAAAGGCCGACAACGTTATGTTTGTCGTCAAAAACTAAGCCAAGCTGTAACAACCAGCTCAGGTGACGAGCCAACACAAGTCGGTTTTACATTCGCTGAAAAGCCTGATGCAAAGGACATACGTACCCTAAATGCCATGCATAAAGCACTACTTGGTGGTAGTTGGTTGGGTGATATCGACTCTTGGGAAACACATTTACCTCACCATGTTTGGCATCAGGTACAGTGTGATAAACATAGCTGTTTGAAGCACTTATCTGAACATACTCATTGCCCGTTTCATAAAGCACGTGAAACTATGGACCAGGCTCATGTGTTAGTAATAAACCACAGTTTATTACTCGCAGATTTAGAGCTCGGCGGTGGAAGAATACTGTCACCGCCAGAAGATACCTTTTACATTATAGACGAAGCACATCACCTGCCCAAAGTAACTCGCGACTTTTCCAGTGCCAACATTGCCCTTAAAGCGTCAATTGAATGGTTGACAAAGCTTAGAGAAACTGGCGATAAAATGGCAAAGCTGATCAAGTCTCAAAATGCCATTTCTCCTGCACTTAAATTAAGTGATGACTGCCAAGAATTGTTGATGGAAATGCAAAAGGTGCTCAATTTTATTGAAGCTAATGCCAATAGTTATTTTAGTGAAAATGACTCAACTAATAAGCGCGATAGCTTCAGCAAAAAGAATCAAAAAGACGATGAAGTTTACCGATTTGAAAATGGCATTATTCCCCCAACTTTAAAAACTTGGGCAGAAGATTTACAAAGCCTCAGTAAAAAATCAATAAGCCATTTAAACAAACTCTACAATGGTCTTATAGAGTCGGTCAAAGATGGTGATACACAAATGTATTCAGCAGAGCCATTACTTGCAGAAGCTGGTTTTATGCTACAACGATTGGAGAGTCTACAAGCACTTTGGGCTATGTATGCCAAGACAGACAGTGACAAAGGGGCACCTATGGCCCGTTGGTTAGAGAAATTGACCAGTAAACGTCAAGATTACCTATTAAGTGCCTCTCCCATCGAAGTTGGCTTTACCTTAGATGATATGTTGTGGAGTAAATGTGAGGGAGCTGTTTTATGCTCCGCAACATTACGAGCATTAAACTCTTTTGACCACTTTCGTTTTCAAGCTGGCTTAAGAAATGACGATGGTACTCAATACCAGCAAGTGGATTCTCCTTTTGATTATCAAAATAATGCTCAACTGCTTATTGCAAAAATGCATAATGAGCCCAGTGCGGCAGAATTTACTGATGAAGTAATTCAAAGATTACCTAAGTATCTAGATCAAGGCAATGCAAGCTTAGTGTTATTTTCTTCCTATTGGCAAATGAACAAGGTTGCAGAAGCATTAAGAGAAGATAATAAACTTGAAATTATGGTTCAAGGAGAGCTATCGCGCCAGCAAATAATAGAACAGCATAAGAAGCGCTGTGATAGCAAAAAAGACAGTATTATATTTGGTACACAAAGCTTTTCTGAAGGTTTAGATTTACCAGGAAATTACCTTAATAACTTGATTATTACTAAGCTTCCCTTCTCCGTACCGACCTCACCAGTAGAGCAAGCACAAGCTGAATATGTCACTGCTAAAGGTGGCAATCCGTTTATGACACTATCAGTACCCGACACTTCAAAAAAGCTGGTACAAGCATGTGGGCGATTATTAAGGAATGAAATGGATGAGGGGATGATAACCTTGTTAGATAAAAGAGTTGTTACCAAGCGCTACGGTAAACAATTACTAGACTCACTTCCGCCTTTTAGCCGTGCATTTGAGCAATAATATCGAATTAAGCTAAGGTGTAATCAATGAATCAGAGCAAGTGTTTTTCAAATATCAAAAAGCTTCAGGTATAAAAAAGGCCTAAATTATAATAGGCCTTTATCATGTTAACTACAGAGTTAATTTTACTTTTTAGCGGCTTCTAAATCTCTTTCAAATGCCTTAGTGGTAGCTCTTACATTTGCTTGCTTGGTAAACTCTATATTTACACCTACTTTCACTAACTCTTTATAGAAGTCAGCAATAGCACAGCTTTCAACTTGTTGACAAACAATCCCATATTTTAATATGGCTGGTTCATAAGCTTGCAGAGATGCTTGTTTGAACAATGCCAACGCTTCATGTAAATCTTTCTCAACAGCAGTACCATTAAGGTACATTTGCGCTAAATTAACTTGCCCTTTGGCAAAGCCTAAATCGGCAGACTCTTCAAATTTATCAAAGGCCAACTCAGCTTTTTTGGCATCACTAGCAAACTTCAAATACTCTAAGCCAGTAAAGTTTTCTTTTCTTCCAGGAATAAATACTGAACTTGATTCAAAATGTGAATCTGGAACAACTACATTACCATCAAGCATATTACCTTTAGGGCGACGCGCTAGAACAATAGCACCCGAAGCCACCATAGCTTCTAGTTCAGAGATTTTATAATTATGACGTTTTTCTTGGAAAAATTTCTCAAACCTTAATTGTGCATAGCGAATGGCTTCATTCAATTCATGCTCTTGAAGATAAAAGTAACTACTAAAGTTAATGGTAACCACATCACCGGTAATATCATTAATTTTCGCCATTCTATATTTTTCAGCGGGGCGAAGATTATCCTTAATGATTCGAAAATCCACATAATAAAGATCATTAACTTCAGGAGCTGCAACAATTGCTTTAGTTTGTTCACTTAACTGAAATTCTTTATAAAAGAAACTACCTGCTATTGCTGACGCGACAATAACAAGAAGAATAATTATTTTCGTTTTGTGTATAATTAACCAAGGATCAGGATCCTTAGTATCTACTGTATAACGGTAATACGTTTCATCTTGTTTTTCTTCAGGAATTGATGAATCTGCATGTACATCTGCAACTGATTCGTCTACTTCTTCTATGGCGTTTTGATCAACTTCTGCCACTGGCAAATGTTCATCTTCATCATACTGGCGAACTGCAGCTTGTGGCATAAATCGCTCCTTATCGTATTTTTCTTTTTATTTTAGTCATTAATACCATTTGAACATAAATTACACAAGCGTTAATTAATGTAACCTTACTTTAACATTTGCGAAGCGAAACTAAATCTGGTGTTATATTTAGCTAAGGTCCCCTATGGCAATGACTTTCACTAATAGCGCAACCATTTGACTTTATTAAAATTAAATAATTGCTTTAAATTTATAATTTCAATCAACACCATATCACAATTCAAACAACCGTTTGGTTTAATATTAGATAATTGTAAAAAAAGGATAATTTATTTAAGTATTCATGCTTAAATTACGGCTATTTATAATAGCCTACCTTTACATATCGGGATAAGATGCCCTCAATTCAATAGTTAACTCTGTAGTGAAAAACATGAAGAAAACAACAAAAGTTATTTTATTATCAACGCTAGTATTTCCTGGGGTTGGCCATTTAGTTTTGAAGAAATATGCAATTGCACTGGGATTTATTGCAAGTTTTGCTTATCTACTACTAAGTTTTATTGGAGATATAGTCGATAAGAGCCAACAAGTGGTCGATAGTATAATCCGCGGAGAAATACCTATAGAAATAAGTGCGATTAGTGAAGCCCTCGCTGAGCAAGGTGTTTTAGCTGGTCAGCAGCAAACAATTGTTGGATATCTGTTATTGATTATTTGGGCACTTGCCGCCTTTGATGCTTATAGAATCGCCAAGAGAATAAATACAGATTCAACTGAATAAGCTAATCAATCAATTATACAAATAAACTTGTTCCGTTAATTAAGGTAATTGGGAAAGCTAGACTATTATCTTTTAGCTAGTTTTAGCCTACTTGTACTATCTAACACTTTTTTATTTGTTTGATGCTGGGTATAATTGATTGGTTTCCCTATTAGAGCTATTTCAATGAATTACCTGCCACTTGAAAGTTTAAAAAATGCTTGGATATTTAAGCATAAAAGTTTACCCATCGTAGACGCAGACTTAGCCAAGATAAAACCCATGAGTATCGAACGCGCTAATATTCTTTGGGATACTTTTATTTCTCGCCAAGTAGATCACCCTGATTTTTTTAAAAAGGGTGATTGGCCTTCAGAAAAAAGTAACTGGCTTGAGCAAGGAAAATGGGAAGGTATTTGGGATAGTAATGAAGAAGAGCTACCAGAATTAATCTCGAGTCACTTGGCGTGGGATCAAAATACCGTTGTTTACTACTGTAGTTCACGAGACAATGTTATCGAAACAACTTGGCTTATATTTCAGCGCTGTTGGAAGAACTTTTTATTTATGGATGACGGCCCTATTTTAATAGGAAAAAAACGTCAACAAGTAGTGCAATTTACCAGTAACGGTCACTTTAAAATTGGACAAAAACCAATTAATAGTTAACCGTTAACTATTAACTCCCCCTATTCCAATCCTCTTTTTATAAAAGTGATGCTATTTTGCATAAAAAAAACCGACACAATAAAGGGTATAACTTCAACGCTTTAATTAAAGCTAATCCGAGTTTATCAAATTTCATCATAACGAATAAATATAATAATCAAGATACAATTGATTTTGCTAACCCTTTAGCGGTTAAGGAATTAAATTTTTCCTTATTAAAAAACCATTACAACATTAACTTTTGGGATATCCCTGATGGCTACTTATGTCCTCCTATCCCTGGAAGAGCAGATTATATTCACCACCTAAAAGATTTGTTATCAAAAACGCCAAGTAAGCAGCTGGAAGGTAACTTGCCCATTAAGGTACTTGATATAGGTACTGGAGCAAGTTGTATTTACCCAATACTAGGACAAAGAGAATATAATTGGAGCTTTGTCGCCACTGATATCGATCCTGTATCTGTTAATGTTGCAAAACAAATTATTAAAGCAGATAAAACCCTTAATAAAAATATAAGCTGCCGATTACAGAAGAATAGTGAACATATTTTTAAAGGTATAATAGCAGAAGGTGAATTTTACCATCTAACCTTATGTAATCCGCCCTTTCATAAATCTTTGGCTGAAGCTAGCCAAGGAACAACCAGGAAATGGCAAAACCTTAATAAAACAGCATCCCAATCTAAGAATAAAGAACAGACTCTAAATTTTGGCGGGCAAAAAGCTGAGCTATGGTGTCCAGGTGGTGAGTTAGCCTTTATCGATAGAATGATTAAAGAAAGTAAGGAATATAAAGAGCAAGTACTCTGGTTTACTTGCTTAGTATCTAAAAAAGATCACCTATCAAAATTAAAACTCAGTTTGAAAAAATCTCAAGCAAGCCAAGTTAAAGTAATAAACATGGCCCAAGGACAAAAGATTAGCCGGTTTATCGCTTGGAGCTTTGTTAAAGAGAATGGTTAAAGAGATTTGAGCTCTATCATTATATTAATAAAGCTAAATTGACTGAGTTCAACTGAGCTCAGTTCGGTTCAGCTCAAACTATACTAGACCAGTTCTCGCTCATATAGGTTAAATTTCGCAAGAAGAAACGCCACCGTCAACAAACTCACCCAAGCAAAATAATTGCCATTGCCCTGGGGACATTTTATGCCAAGTCTCATCATCCGTTAATGGTTGTGTTGCAATAACAGTGACAATGTCGTTGCTGGTGGTCTCTTTTTGAAAGTCTACCGCCATTTCTGCATCAATTAAACTTGCCTGACCAAAGGGGGCTTTCCGTGTGAGCCAGTGCAGTTTATTAGAGCAATAAGCAAATAAGTATTCACCATCAGTAATGATGATATTAGCCACACCTAACTTATCTATTTGAGCAGACAATGAAGCTATAAAACTAAAAAGTACTTTAGCCTCTACTTGCTTTGCACCAAATTCAATATGTAATTGATCAAGTATCCAACAAAAAGCATGTTCGCTATCTGTAGTACCTATAGGTAAATGAAACTGAATTGCTAGCTCATTTTTAAAATCTTTTAGCTGCCCGTTATGAGCATAGGTCCAATTTCGTCCCCACATCTGCCTGACAAAGGGGTGAGTATTTTCAAGACAAACTTCACCAGAATTTGCTTGACGAATATGACAAACCACGGCTTCACTTTTCATTGGGTATTTAGTCACAAGCTCAGCAATTGGTGATTGTGCGCTGGGCATAGGATCTTTAAAGCTACGACAGCCCTTTCCTTCATAAAATGTCACACCCCAACCATCGCTATGTGGACCTGTATTTCCACCACGTTGCATTAAGCCACTAAAACTAAAGCAGATATCTGTTGGTACATTGGCACTCATCGCCAGTAGTTCACACATTTTTAAACCTCATAAAACCACCAAGTACTTAAAAGCGAAATGTGCTTGGCTTAATCAACAATTTATTCTATAAATAGAGTATATCACTGACTAAAAAATATTTTAAATTCAATTACTTTTTCACTTATTATACTTCACATTAAAACACAATAAAAAGGAATCCTTGTGGATATTATTATTTGGTTATTTGTCGCCTTATCGTTAACTTGGTTTATGAGTTATGTTAGAGCATCTTTATCAAGTTATACCTTAAGCTTTGCCGCTCTAATGGTTTTGGGCTCATTTTTTAACATCATAGGTATCGTTTCTTGGTTGTTATTCGCGGTTATAGCGCTGCCATTTAATATTGACAGCATACGTCAGCAGTTTATTAGTATGCCATTGTTAGCATTATTCAAAAAAATAATGCCACAAATGTCTTCCACTGAGCAAGAAGCTATTGATGCTGGAACTACATGGTTTGATGCTGATTTATTTCGCGGTGATCCAGATTGGAAAAAGCTACATAACTATCCACGGCCAAGACTAAGTACACAAGAGCAAGCTTTTCTTGATGGACCCGTTGAACAAGTATGTGCCATGGTCAATGATTGGCATACAACCCATGTCATTGCAGATTTATCCCCAGAGGTATGGCAATTTTTAAAAGATAATAAGTTTTTTGCCATGATCATTAAAAAGCGATATGGCGGCTTAGAGTTTTCGGCTTATGCTCAATCTCGCGTTTTACAAAAATTGACCGGAGTAAGCTCAGTACTTGCCAGTACCGTTGGTGTTCCTAATTCCTTAGGCCCTGGGGAATTATTACAAGAGTATGGCACTAAAGAGCAACAAGACCACTACTTACCTCGTTTGGCATCTGGAGAAGAAATCCCCTGCTTTGCATTGACTAGTCCAGAAGCAGGCTCAGATGCAGGTGCTATACCTGACTATGGCATTATATGTCATGGGCAATTTGAGGGAAAAGATGTTTTAGGCATGAAGCTTACTTGGGATAAGCGCTATATAACTCTAGCCCCTATTTCAACAGTACTTGGTCTTGCCTTTAAATTACAAGATCCAGAGCAATTACTTTCAGAGAAACAAGATTTAGGCATCACTTGCGCATTAATCCCAACCAATTTAGACGGTATCACAATCGGTCGAAGACATTTCCCGTTAAATGTACCCTTTCAAAATGGTCCTACACAAGGAGATGAAGTCTTTGTGCCATTAGACTTTATTATCGGTGGCGCAGAGATGGCAGGTCAAGGCTGGCGAATGCTAGTTGAATGTCTATCTGTTGGTCGTGCTATTACTTTACCATCAAATAGTGCTGGCGGTATTAAAGCTGTAGCCTTAGCAACAGGTGCTTATAGTAGAATAAGACGTCAGTTTAAAATGCCTATTGGAAAAATGGAAGGCATTGAAGAGCCATTATCTCGCATCGGTGCCAACGCTTATCTAATGGATGCGGTTACCACCATGTCAACAGGTGCCATAGATCTCGGTGAAAAACCATCAGTCATTTCAGCTATCGCAAAATATCATCTGACTGAAAAGATGCGTTCATCCATTATTGATGCCATGGATATTCACGGCGGCAAAGGCATTTGCATGGGGCCAAATAATTATCTTGCCAGAGGTTATCAAGGCGCACCTATTGCTGTTACCGTTGAGGGAGCAAATATACTAACCCGAAGTATGATTATTTATGGCCAAGGCGCCATTCGTTGTCATCCCTATGTATTAGCTGAGCTAGAAGCTGCGAATAACAGCGATAATGAACAAGCTCTCAGTGACTTTGATCATGCCCTTTTTGGCCATATAGGGTTTAGTATTAGTAATATTGGCCGGAGTTTTTGGTGCTCAATTACAGGCTCACACTTTTTGAGCAGCCCATTTAATGATGAAACTCAGCGTTATTATCAATTATTAACACGCTTTAGCGCTAACTTAGCCATGTTGTCTGATATTGCTATGTTATCACTTGGGGCAGACTTAAAACGTAAAGAACGAATTTCTGCAAGACTAGGGGATGTACTAAGCCAATTATATTTAGCTAGTGCAACATTAAAACGTTATAACGATGAAGGTCGTAAAACAACTGACTTACCCCTAGTTCAATGGGCCGTTGAAGATTGCCTATACAATTGTCAACACGCTATTGATGAGCTTATTAGTAACTTTCCAAATAAAGTCATTGGAAAACTATTACGTGTTATTATATTTCCCTTAGGAACCTGGCTGAGTAAACCAAATGATGAAACCTCGCATCGAGTAGCACAATTACTACAAACTCCTTGTGCCACCCGTACACGTTTGGGGCATGGCCAGTATTTAACACGTGATGGCAACAATCTTTTTGGTAGGCTGGAACAAACGTTAGAAGATATTATCAATTGTGAACCTATCTTTGACAAAATATGCAGTGCTTTAAATGAAAAACTACCCTTTTATCACCTAGACAAATTAGCTGAAACTGCATTATCGAAACACATTATTTCAAAAGCTGAGGCAGAATTGTTAGTTACAGCAGAAAAAGGTCGGCAATGGGTTATAGCAGTTGATGATTTTGACAATTCAGAATTAACTATCGAAGATTCATAAACTTAACTCCCCCCCCCTCAGCTACCCTAGCTACAATATCGTCAAATTTGTAGCTAGGATATATAAAATGTCTATTTATTATTATCAGTTAGCTAAAACAATGTTAATATGAAGTAAATACATTGATAAATTATAAATAGAGCTGAAGATGTCAGTAAAAGATTTAGTAACCAGTGAAGTAATCGAACAAGTAAAAAAAACACAGGTAAAACGTCGCTCTAAAGGCGAAAGGACGCGCGAAAAAATTCTTGTTGCTGCGATTGAGGTACTAGCCCTCAATGGTATCAAAGGAACTACCCACCGAGCTATAGCGAGTCATGCTGACTTACAGCTCTCATTAACCACATATTATTTTAAAGATATTCAAGCGCTTATTCATCAAGCTTTTAAGCTAAATTCCGAGCACATATTAGCGCGTGCAGACTCAGTGTTAGCATCAGCTTTTATTTCTATCACCAGAATAGAGAAAAAAGAACTAAGAAAAACAACGGTAAGAGAGACTCTTTGCCAACAACTGAGTGAAATGGCATCTGAGCATTTAATAGACAATATCAAACACCAGGCAATGTCACTTGCTGTAGAGCAATTAATGTTAACAGAGATCCAAGTGACACCAGAGTTACGTTTACTTGTTCAAGAGCATGAATCAGCCCAATTAGTACCCTATGAGCAATTATGCCAATTTTTCAATAAAGTGAACCCCGAGCTTGATGCTAAAATCATGTACACGGTATTCTCTCAACTTCAATACAGTCAACTAGCAAAGCAAGTAAATATCGATATGGAGTTAATTAAACAAACCACACGCAAGATTCTTGCTTGGATCATGTCCCTAAAATAGTTAATAGATACCAAGTTACAAACTTTAAGTCTTTGAGCTAAAGTGAAAATAAAAAAGCACGGTTACTACCGTGCTTTTTTTAAGTATCAAATACTTACATTACAAAAATGACATTAGTTCTTGATCAAGTTGCATCAAGGTCTTTGGATCTGCCATCATGGTTTTAGCCAACGATTTAGTTCTAGGCAACATGCGCTCAAAGTAAAACTCTGCAGTTTTGATTTTTGCACGATAGAAGTCGCGGTTTTCTACATCACCGGCTAATTTCTCATAGGCTGATTGAGCCATTTGAGCCCAGAAATACGCCATAACAACATAGCCTGAATACATTAGGAAGTCTACCGAGGCTGAGCCAACTACATCACGATCAGACTTAGCTTTAAGACCTAGTCGAACAGAGTACTGCTGCCAATTTGCAATAGCTTTACTTAATGGCCAAATAAATCGATTCATTTGGCGCTTGTGAGCATTACTTGAAATCAAACTATGATTTTTACAAAAACCGAGTACTTCTTTTGAGAACTCATTTAAAGATTTCCCACGAGTCATTAGAATTTTACGTCCTAATAAATCTAGTGCCTGAATGCCTGTAGTTCCTTCGTAAAGAGTAGAAATACGTGCATCACGAACAATTTGTTCCATGCCCCACTCTTTGATGTAGCCATGGCCACCAAAGATTTGTAAACCATGATTCGCACTTTCAGAACCAAGCTCAGTTAAAAAGGCTTTTAAAATAGGAGTAATAAAACCTAATCTATCATCTGCCGCTAAACGCTCTTCTTCTGTTTTAGCCATTGAGATATCATCTACGATTTTAGCCGTGTAATAAATCATTGCTCTGCCACCTTCAGAAATGGCTTTTTGTGTCATCAGCATTTTACGTACATCAGGATGAACAATAATAGGATCAGCTACTTTCTCTGGATATTTCTTACCGGTCAGTGAACGCATAGATAAACGTTCTTTCGCATAGGTTAAAGAGTTTTGGAAAGCTAACTCTGCAGAGCAAATCCCTTGTAATGCAGTACCAAGACGCGCTGTATTCATAAAGGTGAACATACATTCCAAACCTTTATTTTCAGGACCAATTAGCTCACCAACAGCATTATCAAAATTTAGTACCGCGGTAGCAGAAGCTTTGATGCCCATTTTGTCTTCGATAGAGCCACAAACAACATTATTTGTATCGCCTAGGTTGCCGTCTTGATCAGTTTTTACTTTAGGAACGATAAACAATGAGATACCACGAGTACCTTTTGGTGCATCTGGTAATCGAGCAAGTACTATATGAATAATATTATCTGTTAAGTCATGTTCACCAGCAGAGATAAAGATTTTAGTGCCAGTTATATTGTAAGTTCCATCGCCATTTGGCTCTGCTTTGGTTGTCACTTGCCCCAAATCAGTACCACACTGTGGCTCAGTTAAACACATGGTACCTGTCCAGCTACCTTGAATTAAACGTGTTAAATACAATTCTTTTTGTTTTTCATTACCATGGGTTGTAATAGTATTCATTGCACCGTGACTAAGACCTGGATACATAGCCCAAGACCAGTTAGCAGTACCTGTCATTTCTGACTGAACCATGCCAAGTGAAGGAGGTAGACCTTGACCACCATGTTCTAAAGAATGGGATAACGAAGACCAGCCACCATCGATATACTGCTGATAAGCTTCTTTGAAGCCCTTAGGAGTAATAACTTTGCCATTATCAAAGGTACAACCTTCTTTATCGCCACTTTGGTAAAGTGGTAATAGTTCATTTTCACAAAATTTTGCACACTCTTGAATTATAGCGTCGACTAAATCCGGGCTCGCTTCTTCAAACTCTTCATGTTTTTTATAATGATCATAATAATTGAATACATCTTCAATCAAAAATTTAATATCTGCGACTGGTGCTTTATAACTTAGCATTAATCTTCTCCGACAAATTGGACGTCTATTTATAATTATATAACTAGATTAAAGCACTGGTCGTACCACTAATTCAAGGATTATTTTAATTTATTTGTCATTGGCAACTTATATTATGCAAATTAATGGGTGAATAATTGCTGGTTATAATGTTTTCATTTGAACTAAATGACACAGCCGAACATAAAGTAAAATAATATTGATACATTAACGAGTAGACAGCAGATATTAAGAGGTTATGTTTATTTCTAAGGGGGGGGGAATGTAAAGTGATAGATGTAGAGTTTATAGTGACTGGAGTTTTATTTTCACGGTTACGGGCTAATATTTTTATGACTTTTACAGAATAAATTTAGTGAGGTTTTTTATGCAGATTAGGATTAAATTAGATAATTGCCAGGTTGATTAAGTATAAACATGCCTGCTTAACTTATAGAAAGCTAATAAACTAATGTTAATTCACATTAATTGAGACTTTTAAATAATATTGTCGGAGTGGACTCGACCCCTCGAACAACCAATAGCATGACAGGTCGCTTATATTAGATAAAAGCTAACTAACTGAGCTACCACTTCAATTAACTTGAGGTTTTTACTAGATTACTGAGCTATTGAGGATTTCTGGAATTATCTTGAGGATTTCTGGAATTATCTTGAGGATTTCTGGAATTATCTTGAGGTTCTTTATACAAAGTTGGCGGAGTGAATGAAAATCGAACCCGCGAAAGACCATCCGGTGTGATAGGCCGCTTACTTTATAAAAAGCTAACCAACTTAACTACCACTCGGCATATCTTACTTACTTTGAATATTTAACGAAATTCATTTCGCATCAATTATGATGATTTAAACAAAATTGGCGGAGTGGACGGGACTCGAACCCGCGACCCCCGGCGTGACAGGCCGGTATTCTAACCAACTGAACTACCACTCCGCTTCTTTTCGCTTAGAGTTTTTAACGAAGCTCACTTCGCATCAACTATGATGATCTTAAACAAAATTGGCGGAGTGGACGGGACTCGAACCCGCGACCCCCGGCGTGACAGGCCGGTATTCTAACCAACTGAACT
>PJEL010000722.1_pt1 | contig 37561 bp, 36 predicted proteins | sample 1853271 | NCBI WGS metagenome assembly PJEL01 (sample SAMN08108733, study PRJNA415343) | Invertebrate metagenome, whole genome shotgun sequencing project. | host: Globobulimina | place: Sweden: Gullmar Fjord | collected 2015-08
GATTCTTTTAAAAACTCATCGAGTGTTAACGAATCGCAGTACGATTCTTTTAAAAACTCATCGAGTGTTAACGAATCGCAGTACGATTCTTTTACACTTGAAAAAGTTTCCAAAGTTGATTATCGCCTTGGTGAATACATAATATTATACGGAGATGTTAGTCCAGATCCAAATGGGACTCTAAGATCCCGAAGGATTGCTTTAAGTCCAGAAAAGATTGAAGTTGAATCTGATTATGAACTAGTTTGTTTCGCATGTAATCATGAAGATTGTCAAGTAAATGTAGAAGAAAGTATTAGTGTTCCAGTATTTAAACGTTACTAAACGTTACTAAACGTTACTAAAACGTTACTAAAACGTTACTAAACGTTACTAATTTCAACTGCGGCTTGTGTAGCTCTTCGTCGTTTCTTATAATATTCAACATATGCTAGAAGTACAAATCCAAGAACTAAAAGCACAATCATCACAATTAGCGGAGTTGGGTCTTCTTGTCTATCATTGTATCGTTTCATTTCTTTGTAAATTGCGTGTAACTCGTTCACAATCGGTTCTTCATTTTTGTGTTGGTGATCCATTGTTTTCGCGCTAGGTGTTTTCTAGAGATTGTTTTATACCCTCGTTTACATCCCGAAGGAAAGTCATTGGATACTCTTTATGGATGGATCCAGTCAACCAAGTCGTGCGTGGCCATCATGACCTTGTAGAACATGTACCCTTGGTCCGACAGAGCGCGTGATAGTGCATGATCGATCTCAAGCAAGGTGTACTTGTGGTTGTAAGGAAGAAACCCGATTGCTGTTGTGGTTCGTGTCGCGAGACGGAATTCGGTAGAGTACAACTTCAGGTCGAAGTTCGCCTTTCCGCGCTTAGAGAGCTTGTTGTATACAAACCTCAGTACCTTATCCCGCTTATTGAGTAAGGTTATCCAATACTCTCGGTACTCTATTACTGACCCGCGAAACGCTAGCGAACGAGCGTCCCGCTCTTCCTCCTGTCTTTTCTGGTTGTTCAGAAATTCACGGACCTCGGAGAAGATTCCGTCAATTTCGGTTAAATAGAGGGGAGGCATGGGTCTTTCTATACAGAATTTAAAAAACTCGAAGAGTGTTAACGAATCGCAGTGCGATTCTTTTAAAAACTCGAAGAGTGTTAACGAATCGCAGTGCGATTCTTTTAAGGATAAGGGTATTATTGAAATGCCTGCGTTGTAGCAACTCCAGGTATCCGCTGTAAGCGTCTATATTTAAGGTGCATCCTTGTGAAACCTGATTAAATACTTAATCACGAAACTATCATCTCTTGGACAAACGTAAATATTACTTTTGTTTCCCCCAGTGTCCTTCATAACCACATCACAAAGAAAGACGTAACTCAGTTTGGTAGAACGGCTTACATCTGTGTAACCGTGTAAGCTAGTTTTGATGAATGGACTGAAGTAAGTACCCTTACCATAGGCACTTACTACATTCTTACTACATTTGAGACCTTCTTTTAGAATCCCAGGTACGTATTTTTCCTTTGTTCCATGAAACATTTCCCAAACTGGACTCTTTTCCGTCCTATCTTTAGGTTCTTCTGGGGTGATACCAAGTTTACCTAATCTTGTATCGTATTCATCTTGATTTCGACTCACAACAGACTCGATTCGGATAATACAAGAATTAGGGTAATTCTTTGCTACTAGATCAGCTACTCGACCCCATTCAGGGTTTCTAAGACTGACAGGTTCTAGTACTAGTTTAAAATCACTCATGTTTATGTTGAGTAACTTAAGTATTCTAGGCTTACCTTTTTTTTGATATTCTGGTATTAGCATTTTTGACCGCTTCTACCGCTTCGACCGCTTCTACCGCTTCGACCGCTTCGATCGCTTCGATCGCTTCGATCGCTTCGACCGCTTCGACCGCTTCGACCGCTTCGACCGCTTCGACCGCTTCGCTTTACTGAAACGTCTAGGAACTGATATAGGTATTGGACGATTCATACCAGTTGGTGGCATTGGGCGCAAAACTGCACCTTGAGCTGCACTCATTTATTTGGTATCAATTTAAAAGAATCGCGGCGCGACACTCTTTGAGTTTTTAACACTCTCTTCAAAGGTACTTTTCTGTTCTGTTCATCAAGTCTCTTTGGAAATCTACGATAAACAAGTTTTTTCGGTTTTCGACCCTTATCAGATGATTTTCAATAAATTTGCCCAATCTCATCTTTCCTAGTTTATCCAAGTAATATTTGCACAATACAGTAATGTCTGCACCCTTTTCGATCATTAAGTTGACCATGTCAAGCTGTCCACCCCAACATGCACTATAGAGTCCACTGTCCCAGTCAGTAGCACCCTTTTCGATCATCAGATTGACCATTTCAAGGTGTCCACTCTGACATGCACCACAAAGTCCTCCATTCCAGTTACTGTCACCATTTTCGATCATTAGGTTTACCAGTTCAAGGTATCCATAATGACATGCACCCCAGAGTCCATAGCTAAAGTTACTGGGACCCTTTTCGATCATTAGGTTTGCAAGGTCAATGTGTCCACCACGACATGCACCCGCGAGTCCATAGTCCCACCAGGTAGCACCCTTTTCAATTAGCTTGTCAACCTGTTCTCTATCACCGTTTTTACAAGCTTTGTAAAGGTCCATTGTTGTTTACCCTCACTAACAAATGCCTAAGCTTATTTCAAAGGTACTTTTCTGTTCTGTTCATCAGATCGCTTTGAAAGTCCACGATAAACAAGTTTTTTCGGTTTTCGACCCTTACCAGATGATTTTCAATCAGTTTGTTCAACCTCATCCTTCTTAGTATATTTAATTCATAATTATACAACAAAGTCATATTTGCTCCTTTTTCTATCATAAAGTTGGCCAATTCAAGCTGTCCACCCTTACATGCACCCCATAGTCCCCAACTCCAGTTAGTAGCTCCCTTTTCGATCATAAGGTTGGCGAGTTCAAGGTGTCCACCATAACATGCACCATCGAGTCCCCCGTCCCACATGGTAGCACCCTTTTCTATCATAAAGTTGACCAAGCCAAGGTGTCCACCCTCACATGCACCTGAAAGTCCCAAGTTCCAGCCCCAGTCAGTAGCTCCCTTTTCAATTAGCTTGTCAACCTGTTCTCTATCACCGTTTTTACAAGCTTTGTAAAGGTCCATAATATTTACCCTCACTAATAAATGCCTAAGCTCAAAGAATCGCATCGCGACACTCTTTGAGTTTTTAACACTCTTTGAGTTTTTAAAATTCAACAAACCGATATTTCTGAATAAACTGAGTTATTTGTTTAGGATCTGACGATTGAAGAGATTCAATAATCTTATCACTTGAATCAAGTACATCAAACCAAGGAATAAACTTAACATGTTTTGGTCTTTTTGTACGTCCAATTTCTTTAGAACCTAAATGCTGAGTTCCTTCGACTGTTTTGAGTAAATGAGGCTTTGCTCGTTGACATGGACCGCACCAAGTTGCGGTGTATGTAACCAAGTAATAACCAAACGTATCATTGATTTTCCATCTATTAACGTTGATCATCTTTTCATTAACTAGTGGGGTACCCAAGTTGGCAACTGGTGGGGTACCCAAGTTGGCAACTGGTGGGGTACCCAAGTTGGAAACTGGTGGGGTACCCAAGTTGGAAACTGGTGGGGTACCCAAGTTGGAAACTGGTGGGTTAATGGGGATGGCTATATTTTTTCCATCCTTTCCTTTCTGTAATACTGATCTTTGTGCTTTCATTTTATTTAAATGATATAGTTTGTTTATAAGCTTCAGTTATTTTTAAAAACTCGAAGAGTGTTAACGAATCGCGATTCTTTTAAAAGAATTCAAGAATTCGTTAACACTCGCAGAGTTTTTAAATAATTCATAGGCAATAATAAAATGACTACTATCGGTGGGAACAATATTACGATAACTGCATCAGATTTAGCTGGAGCTACCGGAACATATATAGTCAGAACACCAACTGCTGATTCAAATGATACTTTGGATACAGCAACTAATATGATTTTAGAGTATTTTGGAGAAAACACAACTAATTTTAATCAAAGTACCTGGGAAATAACTATTTACAATGACTCTAATTTTACAATTACATTGAATTCTGATTCTGGAACTACTTTGTTTCCAACTGATCCTGATACAATACTTCCTCAAACTACTAAAGTTTATATATTTGTTCAAACTGCTCCAAGTACTGTAGAAATTTACCAACAATCTAATGGTAATTCCGTAGCAGTTTCAGGTATTCAACTTAACGATGGAAATATATTAGTGGGAAGCTCAGATAATATAGGAACTGGTGTATCCATGAGCGGAGAAGCTGTTATTGATAATACAGGAGAACTAACATTAACTAGTTCTTTACTATATGATGCAATTGTTGATCCAGCTGGTGGAGGTGATTATACTACGTTATCCGCAGCAATTACTGGAGGTGCAATTAGTGTTTATTTGAAAAATGGCACTATATCAGAAACAACTAGTATTACTCTTCCAGATGGAGTTCGTCTTGTTGGTGAAAGTAAAAACTCTATTATAGATTTTGGAACTAATAATGCGGGTCTTATTTTATCTAGTGGTGGACCTGGAGTAATCGATACTATAAATATTACTTCAGGAACGAATGCTGTAACTGGAACAGCTTTTACATCAGGTATGGTTGGGGAATATATAATTCTAGAAGAAACTTTTTATGAAATTTCTACTGTTACACCTCCAAACAGTTTAACTATTATTAAAAACTATAATGGAAAAACCCTTACAGCTGAAGGGTCAGTTATTTTACCATTGGTTACAGGATCTTTCTATAACTTTATGATACAAGGTTCTGGTACAGGTGGTACAGTTGATCAATTAACATTAGGTGGAACTATTAATGTTATTGTAAAAGATGTATGTTTTATGAATTCTCGTAGAGATGCAATCAATGGAGCCCCTGGAGGAGTAATTGCTAATACACAATTATTAATTGAAAGTTGTACGATCGATTCCCCTTCCAGACATGGTATTATTGGAACTACTGTAGTACAATCAAATATTCTTCAATGTATTATTAAAAATCCAGTATTAAACGGTATTAATCTTGATATTTCTAGAAACGTAATTATAAATGGTATTAACATAACTAATTGTGGATCAGATGGTATTACCGTTTCAAATATTTTAACCAATGAAATTATTATTTCAGATACTATTTCAGATAACGGTTCTGGCAATGGTATTAATATTGATTCTTCTGCAGTAAGTGTTGTAATTCAAGCATGCTCTTGTACAAATAATTCTTTAGCTGGAATAGTACTAGGAAGTACCAATAACACAATTGGTGGGTGCACTATTGATCTAAATGCTGATAATGGTATTACCTTTTTAAGTACTTCTACCGATAACACTGTTAATAATTGTCAAATTACTGGTAATGGTAATTATGGTATAGACATTACTAATGTTTCTGCAGTTAATAACTCTATTACTTCTAACATAATTTCTGGAAATACAACAGGACAAGTAAATAATCCAGGAACTGCTTCAGCTAACACACTTTTTTCAGGTAATATGGTTGCCGGAATCAAAGATAATGCTATATTTTTTGCTCATGATAATACAGGTGGACTGTCTATTACCACTGCTGCACAAACTCTTCCATTTGATACATCTTCTACCGTAAATGACACTGGTTATTCTTTAAACACAGGAGAAATTACAATTACTGCTACTGGTATCTATGAAATTAGTTATTGGGTTCAATGTGAATCATTAAATAACATTGGTTCAGCAAGAACAGAATTAACTGGCCAATTAGAAGTTAATACAGTTTTAGTCCCCGGATCAGCAAGTTCTGCATATATTAGAGAACAAGGAACTGGTGTAGTTGGATATGGGTGTGGGAAAACAATGCCAATTTCTTTAACAGCAAATGATGTAGTTAGAGTTAGATTTTTTAAAGGAATTCAAACAACTACTGCACAAACTAAAGCTGCTGAGAGTTCTATTTATATTAAACGACTTGGATTATGACTAACTTTAATTTTCAGATGTCTTATAAATGACAACGATTGGTGGTAATAATATTGTATACACTGCCGAAAATTTAGTTGGTTCTGAAGGAGATATCATCATAAGAACACCAACGTCTGATTCTGTTGATACTTTTCCTACAGCCTCTCTTATTTATTCGCAATTTGGTATAAACGGAGCCTCTTTTGAATATAAAATTGTGAATAATTCTGACTTTGTTATAACCAACCAAGAAGGTACAGGATTAACCCTAGTCCCAGATCCCAATAATAACGGAAATTCAATTATACAACCACGGACATCAAATGATTACTTAATAGTATTAACTAGTACTACTACTGCAGATGTATTTAATCTATCTTATAATGGTACACCAATTGTAGCCGAATCAGTTACTACAGTAATCAACACTATAAGTCCAAATATGGTTATTGAAGATCCAGGTGTTGGAACTGAAACTATTACATTTGGAGCTCCTGACCCTGTTCCTTCAAGCTATACTATAACAATGCCCCCAACATCTGGATCTACTAATCAAGTATTAACAACAGATGGTTCTGGGATAATGAGTTGGACAAATTCCCTAATTTCTAGTACTGGTTCTTCAACAGATAATGCAATTGTTCGTTGGAGTGGTACTGTTGGAAATAGTATTCAAGATTCAAACATAATTATTGATGACTCTGATAATATAACAGGAGTAAATACATTAGTTATCGATAATACAAGGTCAGATGCAGGAAACACTATGGTAATTAATACTAAAGCTTCAGGATTTGCTGCTGTTAGAAGTTTATTTATTCAATATGAAACTGGAGCAACTAACCCTGGTGATACCGGTGCTGGAGTAATTGTTAATATAGATGATACAAATGCACTTGGAGGTAATATTGCAGGTATTGCTATAACAACTAGTGGAGATAATACTGCTAATATTTATGGAATGGTTGCTGGGGCTATTGTCAACCCCATTGTTCAAGTTGTTGGAACGTTTGAAAATATGTCTAAAGCAGAAGTTAATGGATCAGACGTATTAAGTGATTTTACAAACGATACTATTGATACACCAATATTCACATCTAATAGTGATACTGTTTTAGTTGGAAATACAGTTAAGTTTCAAGAAATTAGTTTTTTACTTACCACAGGAGCTTTTTTAACACAAGTTTCTCCAACATTCGAATATTCGACTGGTGGTACGAGTTTTGCAAGTTTTTCACCTAATGATAACACCAATGGATTTCAATTTTCAGGTGTAATTATATGGCAAATAGATGATATTCCTGGATGGGTAACAAATACTGGAGGAAACTATGAAATTAGAATTACTAGAACAAGTTCATTTTTATTAACAACTCCAGTTACTAACTATGTGCAAATTACTGGGTCGGGTGAAAACTATTACTGGAATAATGACGGGGATGTTCGTATTAATAGTTTGAATCTTCCAGGATCAACATCTGGGTCAGTTACTTTCCAATCACCTGCTACTGTAACTAGTTATAATCTTACACTTCCTACCAATGACGGAAATCCCAATCAGTTTCTTCAAACCGATGGTTCAGGTATATTGACTTGGGCTGATGGAGGTGGAGGAATTACATCTCTAAATGGTCTTACCGTTGACACGCAAACTCTTGCTACTGGAATTTCTGGTTCGGATTTTGGGATAAATAGCTCAGGTAGTATTCACACCTTTAATCTTCCAATAGCGTCTGGAACTAATACCGGTAAACTTTCAAATACAGATTGGACAACCTTTAACAATAAACTCACCTCAACTCTTCCATCTGGAGATATCTTTGTTGGCAATGGTTCAAATGTAGCAACACCAGTTTCTATATTTGGAGATGCTACTTTAGCCAATACCGGTGAAATTACAATTGAAAATAATGCTATCACAACTGTTAAAATTTTAGACGCAAATGTCACTAATGCTAAATTGGCCAATGATTCTGTTACTATAACAGCAGGAGACGGACTTCAAAATGGAGGTTCTGTTGCTCTTGGAGCTTCAACTACCTTGGATGTTGATTCTACAGTAATTCGTACTACAGGAGCTCAAAGTATGTCTGGTCCAAAAACCTTTACCGACAGTATTATCATTCAAGATCCTGATACGCCAGCTAATAATGTCACAATAGCTGCTTCAACTTCTACATCCAGTTCGTATTCATTAACATTACCTGTTGATAATGGAAACACCGGACAAGGCCTAGTAACAGACGGTACTGGCGTACTGAGTTGGAATAACATTTCATTATATGATGCTGTAATAGATCCTGGTACAGGTACCCTAGAAGCAGCAATTGTTTCGGGTGCTATAAGTATTTTTATGAGAGCAGGTGTTTATAATGAAGCATCGTTAACTAATCTTCCAGCTAATGTAGTTTTAATAGGAGAAAATAAGGACACAACTATTATTGATTTGGGAGCTACTTCATTAACTCTTCAACCAGGTACTGTAGGTTTAGAAACTGACGGGACAATAGATATTACAAATGGGACAAATGCAGTTTCTGGTACAGGTACATTATTCACAAACTTGAACCCTATTGGTACTAATACGTACATACTTATTGGAGACACTTATCATTTAGTCAGTTCAGTAACTGATAATACAAACATAGTACTAGCAGATAATTACGAAGGTAATACAATCACAGGTCAACCAAGTAGTTCAGGTCAATTTGTTCCAGGAAGTTTTAGAGATTTTACTGTGCAAAATGCATCCGCTAATCAATTAAATTTTACCCAAACGATTAGTGTAATAATTGAGAATGTATGTTTCTTAAATTCTGGAGCTATTCAATTAAATTTAATCAATTCGACACAAAGTATTGTAAATAATTGTTTTTTCGTAAACTCTGGAGATGATGCTATTCGATTAGCTGGTTGTACAAAAATGAATTTATCTCATTCAATTATCAAAAATCCAGCAAACAGAGGTATTGAATTTGTTATTGGCTGTTCAAATGTAAATGTTGATGGATTTAATATTACGAATTGTGGATGTTCAACTACAACAGATGATGGTGCTATAAACATTGAAGGAGAAACTACAAATAACTACATTCAAATTACCGATTCCGTAATTAATCATAATATTGGATACGCTGTTAATACTTACCCTTTATCTGGGTACGTAATGATACAATCATGCACAATGTCTGAAAACGCTGAAGGGGGTATTGATTTTGACGGAACGTTTAATACTGTACAAGGTTGTAATATTATTGGCAATGGTGGTTTTGGTATTAGAGGAGGTGCAGATGGAGCACTCATTGCAAATGTAATTCAGAATAATACGTTAAATGGAATAGATGTAACTGGAGACAATAATTTAAGTATCACCGGGTGTCAAATTCAAAACAATTTGCAAAGTGGTATCGGTGGAGTAACAGGGAATAACGTAATTATATCAGCTTGTCTAATTCAATCAAATACGTTGTATGGAGTAGAAGTATCTACAGGAAATAATGTAAACTTAACAGGATGTCAAATTAATAGTAACAGTGGTGGTGGAGTTATTTTTGGAGGTACTGATAATATTTGTAATGGAAATCAAATTTTTACAAATACCGGTGATGGAGTTAACGTAACTGGTACTGGGAACACAGTTACAAATAACTTTATTGATGGAAATACTGGTACTGATATAATTAACGGCGGTACTAGCACCACAATCTTCGGAAATCAATCAAGTCCAGCTGTAACAACAAATTTTGTCCCAGGTAATTCAACCTTTGAAGGATTTGTTAGAACAAATACTAACTTACAATTACAGGAAACAGGTGGTGGAACAGACACAGTTACAATTCAAGCTCCATCATCATTGTCTAATTATACACTAACTTTACCGGTGGATGACGGAACCCCTGATCAACTTCTTCAAACTGATGGAACGGGTAATTTATCATGGACCGGAATTAATCAGGTTTGTTCAATATATGATTCTGTAGGAGGGGAAGTTATTAACGGAACTTTGAAAGGAGTTGTATTTAATGCATCTGAGGTAGTAAATACTGGAATATATACTGTATCAGTAGGAAGTTATAACAATGGTTCAACAGTGCAGTTTTTGTCTACTGGAGTTTACTCTGTAAGCTACTATATAGGAGCTGAACAAACCAATACGCTTGGTGGACAACGTTCAGGTATAGAAACAACTATTCAAACCAGTACAACTGGTACAGGATCTTGGACAACTAAACCAGGTTCAATTGGTGGATTTTATGTTCGTGAACAGACTAATGAATTTGGTACAGGTAAAACACAGATTATCAACGTAGCTTCTTTACCTCTTTATTTAAGAATTACGTTTGACCGTTTAACAGGAACAACTAATATAGAAACCAAGGCTAATTCAAGTTCTCTTAGTATCATGAAAGTGGGATAATATTCTTTAATAAGTTTAAATGACTACTATTTCCGGAAATAATGTCACTATTACACCAATAGATTTCATGAGTAACAAGGACAAAGTATTAGTCAGAGATTCAATTACTACAGAGTCAATTGATTTAACTCCAACTGTTACCGATTTAACTAATCTTATATCTGGCCCTCCATATACTATTGAATATACTTTCAAAATCCATAATTCAAGTGATCACAAGATTGAGTTAGCTTGTAATACTGGATTTACTATGATTCCCGGACCGACAGATACAATTATGCCAAAAGTAACTAAGAATTATGAGGTTCGAATTTTGAGTCAGACTACAGGTGTTATCTATAATTTAGACCATAATGGTCAACAAATAATTGCTGAAAAAGTTATTACTAATGTAATTGAAAGAGATACAACTATTATTCAACCGGTGCAGATTTTTAATAATACAACTGAAATAACAATAGGTCAAGGTCCTATCTTAGATGTAAATGACAACGGTGATGTTAATATCTACGGGAATATATTCAGTTATACCTCAGTAGCCTATTTGAATGCAAATACTAATTTAACTTATACAGCTGGACAAGTTCTAGGAGGGTTTATCAAACGAGATAGTACTTCTGATAGAACTGATACACTTCCAACAGCATCTGACCTTATTTCTACTATCAAGAATCCAAAGGTTGGAACGTCTTTTGTGTGTCATGTACAACAAGCTTCAAGTGCTAACAAAAATCTAACAATTCAAGATAATACAGGTATTACTATTTCAGGAACTGATGTTAGTATTAAAAGGTATTATACTATAATACTACTTTTTGTAATTACCAACCCTAACCAAGGAAATGAAGCGATCACTTGTTATGTAATGGGTACACTTAGAGACGCTAATAAAGGAAACGTACCTAATATAACTAATGTAACTACGAATAGTTATACTATTACTGATTTAGATGATACTATTAATGTAGATACAGATGATATTAAGGGACTGTGTACGCTCACGTTGCCTGAAATTTCTATAATTGGACAAAATAGGTATCATATTACTGATTCAACAGGAGATGCTGGAAAATACAACATTAAGATAGTTCCAAGTGGGTCGGATACAATAGAACGAACTGATTTCTTTACTATTAATTCAGGTTATAGTTCAATATCAATGTATAATGATGAAGTGGGTAATTGGGTATTGTACTAGATTCGTCTAAAAATATTGTGATATAATAAATGGACAAATTAAAATCACTTTTGGGAAAGAAGAATAAAGAATTACTTGATTTAAAGAAAAAAATTGCAGAAATAAAGAGAGACATAAACCTTAATAATATGTATATGTCAAGCTTGAGTGATACTGGTGGGGAACGACCCCCTCCACCCGGAGGTAAGACTATATCTCAAGAGCAGGAAGAATTAGAGATAGAATTACAGGAAAAATTAAAGGCTCTACAAAAACTCTCTCTACCAAAATCCGGTTACGGTAGTCGACGCCGAAGAAGTCGTAGACGCCGAAGAAGTCGTATTCGTAGTCGCAGCCGACGCCGAAGAAGTCGTAGCCGACGCCGTAAACGTAGTCGTAGGCGCCGTAAACGTAGTCGACGCCGAAGAAGTCGCAGACGCCGAAGAAGTCGACGTTAATTTTAGTCTTAGTTAAGGATAAATGGGACGTACTACAAATACATCAGGTACAATCTCAACTGAAAACACTAATACAAATATAACCAAAGTTGGATATAATTTGTATGAGGGCCCAATTGTTTCGGGTACTAAAACAACTATAACATTGGATTCAAATGGATCTAGTACGGATGATTTTTACAATGGAAAAATACTTGAAATTACTGCAGGAATAGGAAGAGGTACATTCAGAAAGATTTTAGACTATGACGGTACTACAAAAGTTGTAACAATTACTCAAATAGGAGACGTTCCGATATCAACTTCTTGTTGTGTTATTCACGCAAATTCTGGAGAACTTCCTGCTCAAACGCAAAGTGGGTATCATCACAGTGTTGTTCTGGATTCAGAAGCTTCAGTAATAGATGATATTTATAATATAGCTGTTATGCAGATTATTAAGAAAAACGGTGATAGAATAACAAATTATATTCAAAAGTATGTTGGAGCAACTAAACTAGCAAGTATATCTCATAGGTGGGAATATCTACCAAAAGAAGGTGATTTTTATATCATTGTTGGAGAATCTGGTACGGCGACAGCAGGGACAGAGACTACCATTACATTAGATGGGAACCAATCTGATAGTATTAAAGTTGGTATGCTAATTGGTATTTATCATGGAAGTGGTTCTGTTGAAGTTAATACTATTAATGATATTACCGGTTCTGTTGTTACTGTAGATGGAGATTGGGACACTGTTCCTAATACAACTTCAAAATATGTCATTTATGCTGGGTGGATAGGTAGTTATGAAGACGTTTCTAATTATTCTAATATAGCATATGCTTTAAAAATTATGGATCACGAAAGACTTTTTGTTCTAGGATCATTATCTCCTAATGCGACTGACGCTTCGGGAGAACATCATCAAGCTGAGCTGATTTACGATGATGCCGTAACACATAATCTTTCAGCATCTGCTAAATATTTTAGAATTTTATTAACTGGTTTAGGTACCAGTATTACTGGATCTGTTCAAACAACTCTTGGATTTGTTCAAGGAGATACTACTAAGACTGTTAAAGATACAGTAAACGATTCTACCGATTGTAATGTAGTAAGAGCAGTAATTACTGGTAAATCTGAAGTAAATGGGGTTTATAAAAACATTAACACCGATTACGAAGGAAATCTTAATGTTAATTTAATGCAACCTCGTGATAACTTTGGTCATATTACCACTGCAGAACCAAGAGTTATGTCAGAGCTTAAGTTTCCGTATGCAACAACGCATTATCTACAAGATTATTTCTTTAAAGGGTCTGCTGGATTTGTCCATAATAACGGACTTTTAACTTGTGCTACTGGACCAACTCCTAATTCAGTTGTTCGTTTAAAATGTATTCATCGTAATTATGATGCAGGAGGGCTTTCAATGAAAATTCGTTTTTCGGCATTCTTTAGTTCCCCAGTAGCAGGTTGTTCTCAATTTATAGGATACGGAGACCAATGTAATGGATATTTCATGGGTTATAACGGAACTGAATTTGGAATACTTCAAAGAACAGGTGGAAGATCGGCAATTCAACTTCTTATTGTCACTGGAGGAGCCACTAGTGACGGTAATGTTGTTGTTGAATTAGATGGAGTTTCAGTTAACGTACCTGTTACTAACGGAGATTCTAAATATGATGTAGCTAGAAAGATTGCCAAGGGTGTTCTGGCTGCTCCGTATTATCTTCAAAATGAATACGCTGGAACTGGTCCAGGATGGAAATCTGCCGAAGATAGTGATAAAGTATTTTTTCATGCAGAAGATTCTGAACCCCATAATGGAAGTTACAGTATTTCTGGACAAGGTGTAACTGGTATGTTTGTACAATATCAAGCAGGTATATCACCAACTAACAACTGGACAATGCAGTCTCAATGGAATGTAGATCGTTTAGATGAAACTATTGCTTTACCAGTTATCGATTTTTCTAAAGGTAATATGTTTGAAATTGATCACCAATGGTTAGGTTTTGGTAATATTACCTTTAAAATTCAGAATCCTATTACAGGACGTTTTTCAATAGTTCATGAAATACAATATACTAACAAAAACACAGTATGTAATATTGAAGTACCTCATCAACCTTTGATGATGGAAGCAAATAATGGTGCAAATGCTAATCATGTTTCAATAACAAGCGCATCGTTAGTTTCTTTAACCCTCGGTATTAATAATCTTTACAATGGAAGTCGTTTTGGAAAATCTATAACAAGAAAACAAACTCTTAAAGGTGGTAAACGCTATAATGTTTTTACTTTGAAAAATTACACTGTATTATCAGGTACAGCAAACGTTATAGAATTACTTGGGTTAACAATATCTAGTTCATGGAAAGGATCTAGCTCAGCTATTTTTCACGCAATTGTAAACCCAGAACTTAAACACACTGTTTCTCCATCTGTTACAAATGTTGGAACTGGTTATACAGTAGTGAATAATCTATCTGTCACTGGTGGATCTGGGAGTGGTATGACAGTAGATATTACAGCAGTAAATTCTGGCGAAGTTACAGAAGTTGTTGTTAATAATTACGGAAGTAATTACAATGCCGGAAATGTAGTTACAGTATTAGGTGGTAACTCGGATTGTACATTGACATTGAATAATAACGGTTTGAATTGGGAACCAAGAAAAGAAAACGTTTCTTCGGGTTATGTATGTACTGATCCAGTTGAGATAATTGGAGGGGAAGAAACGTTTTCAATTCCGATGGGTTCAGATTCAAATTTTTTCGAAGCGTTTAATGAAATGGAAATTTTCATGCCAGCTTGGTATGATTTAACTTTGGCAATGGAACCTTTATCTGACGAAACTGACGCTGAATTTTCATGTTCATTTTTCTGGTCCGAAAAGATTTAACGAAGTTACGTTACGTAGATTTGACTACCTTTCTCTTATTATAAAGTAGCATACGAACTTCCTCTTTCATAGCTTCTTCCGCTCCGTCTTTTTCTTTCACGTTCATGTATTTTTGAAACTTTTTCATTTCCTTCGGGTGTTCGTCACCTACTTTACTAACCCATTCTTCTAATTCGTATTCTTGATCACTAATCAACTTATCAATAGTTTGATTTTGATCTTTCAATTCCCAATCATTCCCGTCATAAACCATTGCATCTCCTCGATTTCTCCTCACTTTTTTAAAAGGGTAGTTGTTTTTTTCTCCTCCTTTTTCTCCTCTTTGCTCCTCACTTGTTTTGTGATACGAAATACACTACAGTTTTTCTACAAAAAAAGAAATATATACCTTAATTTATATTTTTTCTCCTCACTTTTGAGGGGGGAGCGCCATTCAGATTTTTGAAAAAGTCAAAATGAAAATTCAAGTTTGAATTAAAATTTGACTATAATTTAGGAGTCCCCTAATTGCTATTATATTAATATGTTAAAAATTTCATTGTCAAGGTTTTTAAACTTTTCCCTCCCCCCTCGAAAGTGAGGAGAAAAAGAGAAAAAAGAGAACACTAAAAAAGAAAATGTAAAACAACTGTAGTGTATTTCGTATCACAAAACAAGTGAGGAGCAAAGAGGAGAAAAAGGAGGAGAAAAAAACAACTACCCTAATCTTTATAAGAGTTTATAGCTTGGTTCCGTACTAAACGTTTGTATATTTCGGTAGTTCTTGTAACATTAAGGTCTGAAGAATTGTACATAATTATCAATGACTGTATTTCCACCTTATGTACATTAATTTTCCAAAAATTTACCGAATTCTATCGCAAAATTATGAAAGAAATCATCGATATACTGAGTACTTATTCTACCCTTTGCTGATGCATAATTATGCCCCGAAACTAGCCACATTGGGTGTTCTATTCCATTCGTATCACTTACATTAGCTTCTACGTGCCCTGTATATAAATGGAAAGGATTGTTATAATACAACATTACTTTATATACCGGAAATGAGTATGAATTACTTAATGGTATATCATCTTTCTTATAATGAGTAGTGTTTACTAATAGACACATTACTGATGAATTTTGTACTCCCATGCAAGTATCTGTGTTTTCTGGAGGATAAGGATAATGAGGTGAAAATGACAATAAATCGGTTTCTTTTAAATTATTCGGTTTAGCATCGGATACGCAAGATTTAAAATGCTCATATACTTCATCCGGTGAACGATTTTGAATAGGTTCAGTAGATTGAGTTATAAACCTAATCCCTAATTCCGAAATAAACGGATTAGCGATTACGTAATATTTGATAAAAGGAATGAATAATATCATACTAGTAAACTTTAAACAACATTCCAAAACACCTTGACGATGAACTTTTGACACCAAAGTATAATAAATATCTTCATTAAGTACATTACTGTGCACAAACTGATCAATTACTAGGCGCGAGCGCTTGTACTGTGTAACCTTACAACCCGAAAATATCCAGTAAATACCACTAAACAGATAATAAAAGAAGTAATCGTAGCATAATGAAAAACAGGTTATGACAATTAGTGGAATTGATAACAGAACTGATATCCCGGTATAAAGGGGGTTTCTAGGTATTGGGTCTTTTGATAACGTTTTTGATAACACTTTTGATAACAGTAGGTTAGGAAGTAAGGCTACACTTACTAACGGAATCATTAGTATTTTCGGAATCTGAACAATTGCAGATGTTACGTAAACATAAACATCTTTGAAACTGAAATCGTCAATTCCCCAAGGGGTATCTTTAGACGTATCTTCTACAAACCAATTCATTTATATTATAGTTAAAAATAATCTAAACTAGTTTCATTAGCACTTCAATTTCTGTTTTGAAATATTCCAAGACAGTCATTTTTCTAATATCTTGTCTACGAGGTTTCACGTTAATTACATTTGATCCATTTTCAAGAAGAAACTTTTCCAAATATTCATCACTTATTTCATTTCGTACATTTTTAATGAATTTTTCTGCAAACGTTTTAGGATCTTTAGCAGTTGGTAAAAATTCAGAATCTACTTCTATATCCTTATCCATTGCATGCATACTTTCTGAAAATAAATCAAATCTAGAATATAGATCATCAAGTTCATCACCTAAATTGTCGTTCATAAGGTCCTCTATTGAATCGAAAATATCAGTATTAGCATTGAAAGATTCCGTAACTGACTTTGTGAAAACATTAATAGATCTATCCTCAATTAGCCGAATCGATTTGATAATATCTTTGATAATGCTCATGATTTACTTAACCACACAGAATCATTTCTAAGGACTCTTTTTTTCTGTAAATGTGGTATGTTGAGTTGATAGCAGCTACTCACTTTCGGACGGTTCATTTTTTTGTTTCTTTTTCATAAATGAATCGTTCAAAACGTTTATTACGTTCAAAACGTTTATCACGTTTACCACCTTTACCGCGTTTACCACGTTTGTCACGTTCAAAACGTTCAAAACGTTCAAAACGTTCAAATCACCCGATGGTTATTGGAAGACCTACGAATGTTAGATGGCATGACCATATCTCAAGTATACCAATGTTAGACCATGTAAAAAATATTTATACTCCAAAAAGATTACAAACACCTAGTAGAACCAATAGATGGATTAACGGAACATACTATGATGGTGATACAGCTTATCTAAGATTTTCAAAACGTCGTAAACGTCGTAAACGTCGTAAACGAAGTAAACGAAGTAAACGAAGTAAACGAAGTAAACGTCGTTCAAAACGTCGTTCAAAACGTGGTTCTAGAAAGAAACGAATGAAATCAACGGTCAAAACTAGTAAATGTAAACAGTACCTTTCAGCTAAAATGAAAGAAAATATGCATAAATGGAAGCACGGTATTCCGATGAAGAACGGTCGTTACATTAATTCTCAACGTCAGGCAATGGCTATTAGTTATAGTCAAGTTAAGAAGAAACACTCTTCATGTAAGAGATTCTTTTGATTCGCTGTCGGTATCGCTATCGGTGTCATCAAAATAACTAAGGCGTTGTCTAATAGTTGGACTTTTTGAACGTTCGAGTCTTTTTGGACTTTTTGAACGTTCGAGTCTTTTTGGACTTTTTGAACGTTCGAGTCTTTTTGGACTTTTTGAACTTTTTGGACTTTCCGAACGTTTGGGTCTTTTTGGACTTTCCAAATGTTCGGGGCTTATTGTATTTTCCGAACATTTGGGTCTTTTTTGACTTTCTAAACTTTCCGAATGTCCAATTCTCCTTGAACGTTTTAATGGTTCACCTATATAAGGTACCGGAAATACTCGCGCATGTATCTGTAAAACAATTACCCATAAAATAATTGTCACAATGATTATGAACGTTTTGTTATCCACATAACGTTCAATATCACTTAACGCTAATGAGAATAATGAGAATAATGACATTTGATTTTTTTATATAACCAGCAGTTAGGCTATGTAAAATTTTGAATTAAAAACTCGAAGAACGATTCTTTTAACTGAAGACATTATAAACAGGGTCCTATGTTCGTAAAAACCTAGACCAGAAAAGTTAGAAATTGCTGTTAGTCTTCGAAAGGATATACTCCCGAGGCGCCATTCTTTTGAATGATGCCACGTGAATATTCACGTTTTACCCTGATGGGTAAACTAGACTCATTATTCAAATTTGCTGTTTGGTGATAAATTGCTGTTAGAGTCTAAAGGAATATCTAATTCCCAAGTATACATTAGATATTTCTTTAAGTACTTTATTGTTTGTAACCTTTTATCCATGTTTTGTTCATTAGACATTTCTAAAACTTAGAATTTTAGTTGCAAATTTAGTTCCTTCTGTTTCTGTGAAACCCTTATTGGAAAAAAAGAAAGCGGTATCAACAAATGACTTATCTTCATCACGTGGACCTAAGCAAGCTCCTATATAACCTTGTCCCCAATTATTAGCACCTTTTTCAATAAAAAAGTTAATCATCTTCATATCACCTCTTCTAGAAGCACCGCGCATTCCAGAATCCCAATCACAAGCACCCATTGCAATTAACTTTTCAATTAAAAGAGGGTGTCCACCCTCTGCTGCATATAATAAGGTACGTTCTTGAGCACCTGAGTCAATTAAAAAATTGAAAATGCTTTCATTACCATTTAAACAGGCACCTTCCAATCCCCAATCTAAATATTTGGCACCATTTTGAATAGCAGTTTTCACACTATCTAAATCTCCTTGGAGAGCAGAATTATATAAATTATATTCATTCATTTTAAATATTTAAGATATTTTTGTAATAGTTCAAACGAAATTTATTTCATCAGCCTTTTTCGTACGAGCCTTTTCTTAAAACAACGTATCTTCGATGGGTCTACATCCCTTTAAGTTTTCCACCGAACTGTGGAGCAAGATTACTCTTGTTCTGTCATTATTTACAATTTCTGTCATTATTTACAATTTCTGTCATTATTTCTTGCCAATCTCAAAATGTAGAAATTGACAAGAAAACGGTCTATCAATACCCGAAGGACCGAATAATCATGATTACATGGGACGGGATTTGAACCCGCGAAGCATTACGCAAGGCATCTTAAGCGCCTCCCCTTTGACCAGACTCGGGAACCCATGTTATAAGTTAACGAATCACAGTGGATTCGTTAACTTATTCTCCTCCGGCAGGGATCGAACCTGCGACCTACCGATAGCTCGTTTCACGTGCATCATGCATGCTTTGTTTGACAAAACGTTAACAGTCGGGTGCTCTACCACTAAGCTACAGAGGAATATTGGCAATATTGCCACGGTTGCTTAGATATGCCTAAGCAACCGTGATCGAACAAACGAAGGAGGCAGGGCTCGAACCTGCGCGGGCATAGCCCAATGGTTTTCAAGACCATCCCATTGACCACTCTGGCACTCCTCCTAACGCGATTTTCATCACGTTTTGGTCATTGGCCAAAACGACGCGGGCAAGATTCGAACTTGCGAGGGCATAGCCCAACTCCTTAGCAGGGAGTCCCATTGACCACTCTGGCACCGCGCCTAAAGCACCTGAGCGGAATTGAACCACCGACCCATCGCTTACAAAGCGATTGCTCTGCCACTGAGCTACAAGTGCGAGAACCTTGCTGGAATTGAACCAGCGACCCCTTCCGTGTAAAGGAAGTGCTCTACCATTGAGCTAAAGGTTCAGTAAGAGTCTACTGGGAATCGAACCCAGATCACAAGCTTAGAAGGCATGAATGCTATCCATTACACCATAGACTCATTAGAACTGTTATGTAACAGTCCCTGAGAAATGAATTAACCATCATTTCTCAGGGGTTTGACCAAAAGCCTAAGCTTTTAATCATAATGCATACAGCAGGATTTGAACCTGCGCACTAATATAGTAGTGGGTCTTGAATCCACCCCCTTAACCACTCGGGCATGTATGCAAAGGGGAAAACTGGGACTCGAACCCAGATCTTCTTGTCCACAGCGAGACGCTCTACCCTTGAGCTATTTTCCCTAGTAACTGGACATGGAGTTGAACCATGAACCTTCGGATCATGAGACCGACGCTCTACCATTGAGCTACCCAGTTAAATGTGTACAGCAGGAATTGAACCTGCGCGCTAGTAAGCATTAGAACCTAAATCTAACCCCTTAACCACTCGGGCATGTACACTATCGACTATACTGGGAATCGAACCCAGAGTACCCCGCAGACAACGGGGGATGTTACCATTACACCATATAGTCTGAAACCTAACACTGTTAGGTTCACGTGAGCTTAGATAAGCCTAAACTCACATGAATGGCGCCAATCCGGAATCGAACCGGAAACCTCTTCAACCCAAATGAAGAATCATACCACTAGACCATTGGCGCAAAGCAGGATACCTGGATCGAACAGGTGACCTAAGGATATTATGCATGCCATAACTGCAATCCTTCGCTCTACCACTGAGCTAATCCTGCAAATGAGATATAAAGGAATCGAACCTTTGTCTACGGGTCTGGAATCCGCTATTCTACCATTGAACTAATACCTCTGAAACCTAACACTGTTAGGTTCACGTGAGCTTAGATAAGCCTAAACTCACATGAATGGCGCCAATCCGGAAACCTCTTCAACCCAAATGAAGAATCATACCACTAGACCATTGGCGCAAAGCATGATACTGGAGTCGAACCAGTCACCAAGAGTTTTGCGGACTCCTGCTCTACCGCTGAGCTAATCATGCAAATGAGATATCTACGGGTCTGGAATCCGTTGTTCTACCTCTGAATCCGGACACCTGGATTTGAACCAGGGACCAATAGGTTTACAGCCTACTGCTCTACCAAACTGAGCTATGCCCGGAAAACCGATGACGGGGATCGAACCCGTGACCACTCGCTTAAAAGGCGAGCGCTCTGCACACTGAGCTACATCGGCATTTCTCCCGCCTGGAATCGAACCAGGATTGATGCATTCAAAGTGCATAGTGTTGCCACTACACCACGGGAGAAGGTTTCCACACCGGGAATTGAACCCGGATCACACCCTTGAAAGGGGTATATCCTAACCATTGGACTATGTGGAATATGAGCTAAATGTTATAAAACGCTAGACTCATACTATGAGCTCCCATTTTCTTAAGCTCTTTTGGATTTTTAGTTGAAAATCACACTCCTGTTCTAAATCACTATTATTTTCTAGTGATTCAGACATACACCACCTTACTCATAGAAAGAAAAAATTGTTTACCGATACCCGAAGGTTTGTAAACATTTCAATTAGTGATTCCCAGAAATACTCAATACAAATGATTCCCACCAAGTCATCTTATTGAAACACCCATTTCCATCCTTATGTACTCCCCATGTATAAGAAAATCCTTTTACGTTTTTAGAAACTGCGTCAATAAAGTTACTATCACCTTGTACCTTACCATCATTATAAGTAATGTATTTTCTCAAAATTTCTTCAATCTGTAAATCAATCGGTGGATAAATTCCGTAATGGGAAGCATGTTCAATTACCAAACGTTTAATTTGGTTAACATCATTCTGAATAATTTGACCAGGAATGTCCTTAGGAATTTTGTCCAATTTTGAAAGTTCAGTTTCTAGACCAGACCCGATAAACTGTCCAAAAATTTCGTACTCTGAAGTTCCGGGTATTAGTATTGTTTCCATTTTTACTTGGGTAATTAAAGAATAGCCGAAGCGTTGTTTAAAGACTCAAAAAGGTTTTCAGGCAAGTAAATCCAACCCACAAATCTGTTCGTCTATTACTTGAAGCTGTTTGTTAGCTTCATAAGTTGCTTTTAAGTTGTCAAGTTTGATAACTGGTTCACAACTTTTAATCAAATAATCTAAAAAAGTCTCTAATATAGAAGCCATGACAATTGGTGAATCTTTTCCAAGTCTGTGTCCTTCTTTCATCTGTGATCTCATCATCTTTTCAACTTGATTAACACTGATTTTTAGATTAGCTTGACGTTTATCTCTACGTTCCCAGAACTTAGTCACATGTTTAGTACTATCACAGATCATTTGATTCAGTAGATCTGTGACTTCATATGGCCCGTGCTTCTTGATACCATTCATCGCACTCTTAAAAATCTTATAACGATCGTGAGTTAACATAAAATTTTCAACATTGATTCCTGTCATCATCAACTTGACAACTGCCTGGATATAAAAAGGAGTGATGGTCGAGTTATTTCCTAATCCAGAAATAGATTCACGAGTTAGATACTTTCCCATCACGTTGATAAAGATATTGATCTTAGTCATTGTTTTTCTAGACATCTTCTTTTTGTGCTTACGAAGAAAGTGTGAGATAATAGATTTGCAATCCATCGTATAATCAATGTAATCAGAATTCTTTTTAAGTTCGTAATTAAACTCGAAATTGAAAAACTTGAGTTTTTCTAACAAAGTTTCCGAATCAATCGTTTCGAACCTTTTAGTTCTGATCTTACGAACAACGTATCTTAGACAATCACCCAAGTCCTCACTTGCTCGGTCCTCACTCGTTTTGTCACTCGTTCGGTCACTCGTTTTGTCACTCGTTCGGTCACTCGTTCGGTACTTTTTTACCAAGAAACGACAAAGTCCAATTGCGAAGCTTTCATCTAGTTTAACTTCATTTACTGAGTGAAAAGTTACATCGAACATAGCATTTGGGTAAACTTTCTTGAAAGCGTTCATGATATTGTCGGATTTGACTAAATGTACAGCAAGTCTGTTGATATATGTATTCATAATACCCAATGCTTCTTTTCTCCACCTAAAAGATGTGTAATAAGATTCGTAAGCTTCAGAAAGATTGATCTCATCCCTGATGAACTTGGAAAATTTGAGCTCCATTTTGGTTAGATTTTTAACCACACCTTTAGCCTAGTTCTAAAGTAGATTGCTTTTTGAACTATCGAGGTCACGAATAGAAGCTAAAAACGCAATTTCGGGGTATTCTTACCTTAGAATATCCCGAAAGATTACACTGACCGGGAATCGAACCCGGGGCAATTGCTTGGAAGGCAATTATGTTACCACTACACCATCAGTGTGAAGCTCCTGGTGTTAGGAGCATTGAACAACACGGTTCAATTATACCTATATATTTTTTCTTAAAATATAAACGCTTTTTAAAAGAATCGCACCGCGATTCGTTAACACTCTTTGAGTTTTTAAAAGAATCGCACCGCGATTCGTTAACACTCTTTGAGTTTTTAAAAGAATAGCACCGCGATTCTTTTAATTTGCTGATCCACATACTACACAACAAGTAAACAACATAAGTGCTCCCAGAACACCGTAACATACGATAAATAAAGTAGACATTGTGTACATCAGATAGGCTCCCCAATCATCGCATGATACTAGAGAATTGTAAATAGTTTCGTTAAAAATTATCACACATCCGTAAATAATCCACCCTAAACTACCAAGCTGTACCAAACCTCCTAATGGATTAGGTTGATACTCTCCCTCTTCATTTGAAGATGGAGTTAAAATTGATACTATAATTGATACCCAAACTAATGCACCCTCTACAACTAACCAAATGTACATCATATTAGGTTCGAATTCAGATACTGTATGGCATGTAGTAGAGTTAAATTCCGGAGGGTTTTGTAAATTTGGTACAGCATGTGACATACCAATGGTTGCGAAAACCATTTGAGTTATTGCAATCGCAATAATCCCTACGACTGCTACGATTGTTCCTATTGCTGCAACTTCTGACATTTTAACGAATTAATATCAGGTGGTTCTAAACCTTAAAATTTTTTCAAATAGAAATAGTCAATAACACTTCCTCAACATCTGCTAACATTGATTCCTTGCCTTCTAGTATATCATAAAGTAATTGATCACCCGATGGGGGTCCAGCCATATCTTCTGGTTTTTCTAATATCAATAACCAAGTTTTTACATACCGGTCTTTTGATGGTAAACTTGCATGTGATTTGTAACGAATACCTCGACCCATAATCTGTTCCAAACTTGATGGATTCCATACTGGGTCTAAGATTATGATGTTGTTAGTATTTTTCAAATCTAAACCTTCTCCTCCAGCTCGAGTAATAATCAGTACCTGATATTCTCCTGAATTATACTTATCTACAATTTCTTGACGCATACTCGAAGGAACCGATCCAGTAATCAAGTCATAATCAGCTCCAATATCATCTAAATTTTTCTTGATGATATCTACTCCAAACTGTAACCAATTAGTAAAAATTAGAGTTTGTTTATCATCTAAAACAATATCTCTAATCTTGTCCATCTTCTGATTAAAATATGCTCCATAACCTACGTCATTAACTGCTCGACGATAACCATGGTAAAATTTCTCTGGTTCTGCTCCAAATACCAAAGCTGTGTGCAATGCATTCTTATAATCTCTGTAATATTCTTTGCTCATCGGGATTGAAACTTTAACAATTTCAGATTTAGGAAAATCTGATGATTTCTTGTCATTCAAAAAAGTTACCTTGTTTTTTAACATTGTACTAATAGTACTCAAAGCTCTATCATATTGTAATCTCATAGTTGGATTCAATTTTTGCTGAATTCTTAGACCTCGTTTACGCAATGCGTCAGGTTCGCGATACATCAAATTAATTAATGCAGAAAAATCATGTAGTTGATTAACGAAAGGAGTTGCTGTCAATAATAAAAGTTTGTGAGAACTTACAGCGCATTTGAACGCTGCTTTGTAACGGTTTACTTTCAGATTTTTAAGATTATGAGCTTCGTCAATAATCAACATGGTGTTACGACAATTATATCTACCTTCTTTGTTAAGTCCCGAAAACTTATCAAATGAGTAAAACTCGTATCTTGAATCCAGTTGACCACCATAACTTTCCATCTGCTTCTCAAAGTTCTTAATCAAGGACGCCGGTGAAATTACCACAACTTTATTATTTGGAAACTCATCAAGATAACACTGAGACGCAGTTAAGGCGCTTAGGGTCTTTCCAGTACCTGTTCCGTGGACTACCAATAAACTATCATGGTCATCATCCATAATATAACTAACAACTCTAACTTGATAAGGTCTAAGAGGAAGTTTACTACGAAGTACGCAATCAGTACGTTTAGGTTTTTTATTAGCTTCAATACGGTACTTGGTAATACGTTCTCTTAGATCTTTGATATGTTGAAATTGGCGTTCTAAATCATTAAAATCTGTCATATGTTTCATTTTGTCTGTAATTTCCCCAATTTCTAACTCAAGTTTACTAATTTCAATAAATGGTTCTGCACACTTGATTAGGGACTCCTTATCGATTTTAACCAAGATTTCAAATACTGCATCTTCCATTTATTTAAACTAAACATTTTTTGCATAAATATTTACAAAATTATAATTTATAGGTATAGCCTGTGACAAATCATATGTATTGTTCAAAAATGTACATTGTGTTGGAGGAGGATCCGTATTTTCACTAAAAAGTAACGAAAACATCCTTACTAGAAAATTAGGTTCGTAAACTGAAACATATTCACACGCTGAATCAGCTTCACATGAGCTTAAACAATCCTGAGGATCTTGAACATTAGATGAACCTAATTCCCAAGTAGGATCGCTTGGTTCCCCATGATACCCTGCGTACTTAATAAAGTTTCCAACTGTTTCTGGAACTCGTTCTGAAATATTTGTAGAATAAATTCTTTTTGGTACCTGATTATAATTATCTGCCACATATACTTTCATCCCATCTTTATTAATTGTTTTTTTATCTATTGGACAATCAGTTTGTATATCTGGGTTATTGAAAAAACTACATCCTTTCCCCATTTCATCCATTTGGTATACAAACCCTGCACAACTATTTTCCCCATCAGATGCATGTTCATCACACCAAGATTTGCACAAGTTCTTAACCTCTTCATCTGAACGTAAGGAAAAATCAGGGTTGATTACAGATCCAAACCCTGTTACAATTGGACATTTTCCATTTCCCGGTGTACCTGGATTATTACTTAAAGCATCACAAACCAATTCGTCTTGTGTAACTACGCCAGATTCATATCCTGTTATCCCGCTTATACTACATATTTCAGTTGGAAAAGTTTCAACGTAATTTCTATTCACGGCTACTGGTGGAAAAGTTATTTCCGGAGGAGTTACTAGATCTTGTTCCGTTCTTGGTATAGATAAATAAGTAGACATATTGGGAACAGTGTTCATTTGACACGTACCCATGTTTGTATAAAAATTGCAACCATCTCCACCCCATTCATACATTGAAAATCCAGCACAACTATTATCCCCGTCATTTTTATTATCATCACACAACTTCATACAAATAGATCTAGTTTCATCGTGAGATTGTCCTTCTGGCGGCTCGTAATTTGGACATTTTCCATTTGGTGTGTATTGGTCTATATAATCTGGATCTGTAGGAAGGTTATCACAATCAACAATGAAAGAATTATAAGAATATGGAGGGTAGTTATTACCTTCTGCATCTTCTTGATAACATTTTGTACTATTAAGATGTTCATAATGTCTCATTCCCGTATACGGAGCTCGAGTTGGAGCTTGTGTTGCCGTTGGTGGTTGTGTCGGTTCCTGAGTAGGTGCTGACGTTGGAGGAGCTAGGATTGGAGGTGGTGCCGTTGGACCGGTCGTTGGTGGACCGGTCGTTACCGGTGGTTCAGTCCACCAACCACCTGGTTCTTCTGAACCACCTGGTTCTTCTGAACTTGGTTCTTCTGAACTTGGTTCTTCTGAACTTCCCGGCTCGATTGTTGTGTAATACGTTACTCCAAAAATTGTCTTTGTCCCTATTATATTTCCTGAAGCGTCTAAGATATCTTCAACAGGGAATAGTGTCAAAAATAATATTAATACTACAAATCCTACAACTCCGATAATTATTCCAGCTATTGCACCAGATGATAAATTACCCATTTAATCAGAACAAAGAATATCCTTCAAGAAGGTTTGAATAACTTCTTCCATTCACATAATCAACATTGGCAAAGGTTTCATTACACGCTGCCACAGTTTTGTTATTTTGATCAAATGTTACAATAGTATTGTCCAAAGGTGCTGTAATCTTAGGCAAACTTCCTGGACCCCCTGTTTCTTGCCAAACTATCTCACAATTCACAGTATCAACGGTACAACCAACCTGTTCACATAAATTCACATAATTTGCATCACAAACCTGATTAGGTGATATTTGACCCACTTCAACAAGTGCATCCTGGGTTTCTTTATCCGGACAGTATATTCCACAAAATTCAGTTTTCTGACCTTGTTTGTTGGGACTATTTGAAAAATCTGCCCATGAACTACACTGATTCTTGTTAATGTCAATAAATTCAATTGTTTCCAGATTAAGATCTGTACTAATTCCAGAACTTGGACAACATAGAGACCAATCATTTCCCCAACCTTCCCAAATTAACTGCCCTGCTGGTGCATCTACCTCAACAGTACAATCATTGATACGAGTTGGTTTTCCATAAATCTTAGAACATCCCTGATCATCTTTTGACCAAGAACAACCTTGATTAATCAAATTATTACAGTAATTACATCTCTTGTTGTTCCAGGCATCAAAAAGATATCCACCAGTTGCATAGGTTTCTTCATATTCAGTATTCGGTCCGTCGCCTCCAAGTGTTCCATTTGTGTTTTTTAACGAAGTTGGTTTAATACCACTTATAGATTCTATCTTCAAACACTTTTTAATACCACCGTCTACATCACTGCATGAATAACCACTTTCACAATCATTATCAGTATTACACTCACAATGGCCATACGTTGAACTACCATACATTGAACTACAACTTACACCTTGTTTACATCCTTTACCATCAAACCCCGGTAAATCAACTTCAAATATATTAGGTGGTCCACTGGTTAAACCTTTGGTATAATTATCGTCAGGTAAACAACGGTCAATTGTTCCTGATACACAAACATTTCTACTTATATCTGAATGTGGGTCATTTTCACAAGAATATAGTTCTGTTTGAGAAGCCCCGGCAGTTTTGCACTGATCGTTATTTTCGCATATACATACACCTACCCCTGTTCTAAAATCTGTATTTCCCTCATTCTCGTTCCAAGTATTTTGATTACTGGGCATTAAAAGTTCGTTACTGTCTATATCTTTACATTCCATTCCTGCATCGCAACACGTACCATTTGCTATATTACAAGTAGTTCCTTTTTCGTGGGTTACTTGAAATGTACAACAGTTAGGGTAAGTTCCTTTACCTTCAGCTATTTCATCTTCAGAACAATACCCTGTGCAAACTCCGCTTAATGCTTTAGGACGAACTACACAATTATCGACTTCTGAACTATCTGGTGTATAACATCTATTATAGGTTGTGTTACATAAATCTCCTGTTTTACAATCGTTGTCAGTTGCACATGAACAAATTCCATCAGGGCCACAACTACTTTTACAAGTATTGTAACCCGTGCAATTCTTAACTTCAAAGAAATAATTATCTCCTGTTACACAACTGTCAGCCGTATCCAAATTTTTAAAATCACTTGATGGACAACACACATTTCCACACTGAGGAACTAAAAAACTACTTTTCCCACATGTATTAGTCCCACTAGGATCATCCGAACTGTCTCCTGTAAATATAGTACACCCTCCTCCAGGAACTTGTGGATCCCCTAGTGTTGGGGAAGTTAACCATTCGCAATAATCCATTTGGTAAACTGGGTGTTGGGTTTTTTCTGGATCAGTCAGTAGGGCATAGTTATTAGGTTCATCATCTCGACAACGCCCATCATTGACTTGGGATTTATCTTGAGTAAAATAAGTTCCTCCATAAGGGACACATTCTTCATCAGTTAAATCAGCACAAGGAGAAATAATCTTACGTATAGTTTTGTAAACACTCATTAACCCTGTAAAAGTATCGGGTTGACCTAAATTGGGAATGGGTGTTGGATCCTGTATTCCATTTTCATAACTAAATTCAGGATTTGATAAACAGTCAGCAATGCCAGTAGCATTTGTACAAGAAATTTGTCTAGTTCCAACCGAAATATCAATACAACATGTTCCGGACTCATCGCAATTTACTTTGACGTTATCATTATCTAAAGGATTATCCGAACATTTTCCACAACGACTAATAAATGAGAAATCAGCCATTTTTAAGAAGCAATATTGTTTATTTACAGGACTTGTTAATCCTGTAAATAAACTTATAGCGCGTGTGCGCAGTCAATAAGAGTTGCGTCCTTCGGGAATCGAACCCGAGGCAAGCGGTTGGTAACCGCTTATGTTACCACTACACCAAGGACGCTAAGTGGACCTTACGTGAATCGAACACGTGACCTCTCGCATGCAAAGCGAGCGCTCTACCCCTGAGCTAAAGGCCCTTGAGTCTCCAATAGACCCAATTAAAACAAATAATTAAAAAGTGTTAACTAATCGCGGTAATTATCAGGTGGGCATTCAGTAGGTAATGGGGCTAATTTAAAATCAGATACTAAAGAACCTATACCTAATCCAAGGACTACTATGATACCAATTAGGAAAACTGCTGAAACTCCCGTAGCTATTTTTCCACCTTTTGATACTTCTGTTTTTGATATTACTATAATTGCTATACATAATATAGCAATTATCAATGAACTGGTTATAAATAAAATACCAGTTCCTCTACTTTTAGCATTTTGAATTTCTGTTTTATCTGTACAACAAGTTGCTTTATCATCAACCTTTTCAGCATCGGTACATAAAAGATAATTAGTACCTGATAATACTTGTTTAACGTCTGGATTAAATACTAATGAAGAAATTATAATACCTAGTACTAAAATACTTCCAAATACAGAAATAACTAATCTTATATTCCCTGACCAAAGTTTGAATTTAATAGTAAATCCTACTAGGACTATTAACAACATTATACATATGACAAAAATTGGGACATAGGCAAAAGTTTTACCATTAACTTCAGAATTATATAGATTCTTGGAAGTTTGGTATAAACTAACTGGAGCAGTAGTCTCAGATACTGGCGTAGTAGGTATTTCAGTTGATTTTGGATTATTAAGATATCCATAAGCTAACCCAAACCCTAGGGCAAGACATACTGCTGCAAAAATACTTCCAGGGATAGCAAAATGTTGGTCTCTGAGTGGTGTATTTTTATATCCAAAAACCATTTTATCATATGCAAAAATACAAACAATTGTCCAAATAAGAAGACAAATTGCAGTGAAAACTGAGTAACCCCACGACAGATACATTGTTTCTTCAGAAGTCATTCCGTTAGGGTCTGCGTGTTGAGAAATAGCTACACTTAGAACAATAAGTTCAAAAATCATTAATACGGCAAATGCTCCGAATGCTATATAAAAATTACGGTAACCTTCTTTAATCGTCAAATCTGGATATGGTCCAAGAAAATTCGCAGGTAACAAAGGTACTTCTTGCATTTAATCAGATACAATAATAAATAGCAAGCCGAAGATTAGTATTAACGAATAGAATCGCGGTTCTTTAACACTCTTCGAGTTTTTAATATTGATTAATTAAAATGGTTTTAACCATTGTTAATAGCGCTCTAGTTCTTTATAGTTATGATAATTGTAATTCTTCTTTAGAAGAAAGTAATAAATCTTTAGCTATTGCATCACTGTTCTTTTCTTTTGTCGAATTGGTATTTTTAATTATTTATACAGTTACATCCTTTACCAATAAAAACTTACTACTTTTTATACCCATTCTATGCTTGTGTCTATGCCTATTAATATTAGAAATAGCTTGGAATATTTATATAATTGAAAATTTTGGAAACACTTTAGATGAAATATCTTATCAATTTTCTCTTTCAGTTATTATAATATTAGGATTGCTATCACCATTATCACTATTATTAACAGAATCGCGATTCAACTCGAAGAGTTTTTAAAGTGTTAACGAATCGCGGTGCGATTCTTTTAAAAACTCTTTTGAGTGTTAACGAATCGCGGTGCGATTCTTTCAAATTCATAAATAGCTAACCGAAGCTATTTATGAAAATTACACCTGGTGAGATTTGAACTCACGACCGACCGTTCTCTATTTGTTAGATAAGACGGGTGCTCTAACCGCTGAGCTACAGGTGTGACGCCCACAGGGATTCGAACCCGGGTTATCAGTCTATAAGACCGATTGTTCTACCATTGAACTAGACATTTACATCCTTTTGGATGTCTGAGCTACCAGTTTGGTAGCTCAGGCACCCGAAAGTGCGCCGAAGCTAAAAGAATCAATATCCACCTCGTAGACGAAGTACTAAATGCAGCGTACTCTCTTTTTGAATGTTGTAGTCTGAAAGTGACCTACCATCTTCAAGCTGTTTACCAGCAAAAATAAGACGCTGTTGATCGGGAGGGATACCTTCTTTGTCCTGAATTTTCGCCTTTACGTTTTCAATCGTATCACTTGGCTCTACATCCAAAGTGATTGTTTTTCCTGTAAGTGTTTTGATGAAGATCTGCATATTTTCTTGTATGGTTACAATTATTGACGATATGTTCTTAAGCTATTTTAGATTTTGAATCGCGGTGCGATTCTTTTTGGTGCACCCCGAAGGACCTGAAGGACGTTCTCACAAATAAAAGAATCGCACCGAGATTCGTTAACACTCCTTGAGTTTTTAAGCTAGTCCAAATATAAGATCGTTGTTCGGATATATTCCCTTAATGACCTTCTTATTAATCGTACGGACATTTCCAATATCAAAATTTGGAATCTTATCCGTTTTTAGTTCACTTCCAGAACCCATCGTTCCAGCTGATGTATCGGTGTTAATACTGTAAATTACGTGATCCCAATCTGCCTCATGGTCATCTGGTACATCTGGAGGTATAATAGGATTCATAATATTTCCTTGACTCCCATGCTCATGACGAGTTGGTACAAACAATACTTTTTTACCAGCTTTGTTCGATGCCATCTTATGACGATATGCAAATGGATGATACTTTACTGCTGATCCCGATTTGAGCTTACAGATGATATATCCGAATGGTGCTGGTAAACCTTCGTAGTTTTCAGCCAACAGTACTTTTATGTTTTCCTGTACAGTTCCAAATACTTCTGAATTAATACGACCAAGATCTGCATGAGTTGGAACCAATGTAGCCTTGTAACTACCTACGTCATGAACTTTTAAAACATCAGAATTCTGAGCAATATTTCTTAACGGTGGTAATCTACCGTAAAACGATTTTTTAAGATCTTTGAAAATATGCTGATAATCTTCAAGATTTATAAAGTCAACCGTATTCGGGTAAGGAACTGGTAATAACATCATATTATTGGTTGAACCTGTCTTAACTTCATTGGCGTATACCGTTAATTGGTCTATACCATTGGTATGGGGAACTACAAAGAGTTCGGTTTCGTGAACTTCTGCTGGCTCGTTTATAATACACATTTTCTTGGGTTACAACTATTGATAGTATATCTTTAAGTTTATTTTGTCTAATTATTAACCAAAATTTAAATTGCTTAGGTCTTATATAAACCATGATATAAACAACTTCAAGCGAAAATGGAGAGTTTATTACAAATCGCAGCTATCAATTCGATAAAAACTGGAAATCCTATTATCGATTTTGCAATGATAACAACATTTCCATTCTTTTGTTCATTACTTCTTAATCAACAAAATGCTCAAGAATTATTCAAAAAAATCAAAAAAATGTTTGAAACACCATATAAAGGATCTTACAGAAGTATCAAAGATACAAGAACCTTTACACAAAATGGATATTTTATTGGATTCAACAAAACCCGAAATGAAATTTTACAAAAAGCTATTATGATGTACCTAGGAAAAACAAAATGGAAACAAAATAAAGCATCAGTTATGTATGATTATCCAAATAAATTTGATGGAAAGCAACCAACTGTTGAAGACTATAATCTAAGTTTATTACCTATTGAAGGAAAATGGGTTTTTATCCAACCTGATTTAGAACTTAAATTTACTATGAACGAAGGAACTCAAAAAACAGGAAAAGACAATGTAGTGTATAAATTTGGGTCGTTGGTTGAACTTAGAACTCTTAAAACTCAAGATTATATTGATGAATTTTTAGATAAAGTTCAGAAATGGTACATAGAAGTTGCTCACCCTCCTGAAACTTGTAGATTTATCTATAACCCTATTGTATCAGAAGAAACTACAGTTAAAAAAGAAAATCAAGACCAACAAAAATCCAAGAAAAACTCACTTAATTTTAAAAAGTATAAACTTTCTGATCATAAAACATTCAAGTCCCTCTTTTTTCCACAAAAAAATGAATTGATTAAATTAATTGATGATTTTACAAATAAAACAGGAAAATATTCAATCGCTGGATACCCTAATAAATTAGGTTTTCTTTTACACGGAGAACCTGGGACCGGTAAAACTACATTTATTAAGGCATTAGCTCATTATACAAAAAGACATATTGTTACCGTACCATTATCAAAAATTTCAACCAACCAAGAACTTTTTGATATTATGTTTGATTTATCATTTAATGTAGTTGGATCCGATTTTGCAACAACCTATACATTCAAAGACATTATTTTTATCATGGAAGACATTGACGCAGCTTCTAAAGTAGTATATCAACGAAAACCCGAAAAAGAAAACTTCGAAGACCTCATTGATTCAGATGATGATACCGACCCAACAATTGTCAAATTTACCAAATGGATGAGTAAACAAGATAAAACTTGTGATAAACTTGATTTATCAGGGGTTTTAAATGTATTAGACGGAGTAATTGATACCGAAGATAGGATCATAATTATGACGTCTAATTTTCCTGATAAATTAGATACTGCCCTTATTCGACCAGGAAGAATTGATAAAAAAATAGAACTAAGTTTCATTAAAGCACCTGAAATTGAAGACATGCTTAAACTTTACTTTCCTGGTGATGAAATTGAAGATAAGAAATTATTATCTAAAATTGAATCTCGTAATTATACACCTGCTCAAATTGAACAAAAATGCTCAGAATATTCATGCGCAATAGATATGTTAAAAAGTCTTTGAACTATTAACTATAGTGAAATTTAAAATAAGAGCGAAAATTTCCCAACCCAATAACGGAGATAAACACACTTTTGCCGAAGGAGGACTAATAAATACTGACGCTAGTGTCAGTATTAATATTATTCGTAACAAACACATCGCTGACCAAGGACCCCCAATTCCAAAAGTTCTGTTGTAAATAAAGGGCCAAGTAAATAAACACGCCATGTTAACTGTATAAAGAACTAATGAAAGAATATAACCTATTTCACCAGTTATCCATGCATCTGGAACCACTGGTTCTGAATATTCTTGAGAATTCCAGTAGCTAATTGTTAAATTCCAAGCTGCTCCATAGAATATAAACAACATTGTCCAAACTATTCCAAAAACGTAACCAGGTGGTCGCGCCTTAATATTCTTTCCAGCAGCCTTCATTGGTGATAAAAATCCACTAAGTGATCCTAATACGAAAGGTAGTACAAATATACTCCATTGCCAATCTTGCCAACGGTTCATTTGAATTTAAAAACAAAAAATATTCAAGCATAGTCTTTGGGTATTCAAAATTATAAAAGAATCGTACTGCGATTTGTTAACACTTAATGAAAATTTTACGCACTTTCCAAAGATGTTGTGTTAACCAGATACCCCTTTGTCGTAAGGGGTGTCTGGCTCTAACTGGAGGACTATCACTTCTTCTTTTAATGGGTTGTATCGAACTTTTATTAACTCTTGTAACCTGGGGTATTAATATCCAAAATGAAGGGTTTGATGATCCTAAAACATTTGGTCAATCGTTACGGTATACTTTCATGTTTACAGTCTTGCCATTGTTAGTCATTTTAGTTCCAGTTTTAATAATTTTGTACATTTTGATCAAATTTCGTTGTTTGATTATTGAAATAGATACTATAGAGCCTAATTATTTCACCGTAAATATCGACGTCATCACTCACTCGGTGCATCACTCGATCATTATTACAGTGTCATTTTTCATATGGTATTTCTGGGCAACTACTTGGAATTTACTACTTGGAGACAACAAGGATCATGGTTCTGAGTATCAAGATCATCTTGCGATTACTTATTTTAGTGTTTTCTTTGCTGGAGTAATTAGTACTATTTTTACATTTGGTACATTATTCTTATTTTTCTTATGTTACGGTTGTTACTACGATGCTAATGAAGAATTAATGAATGACTTAGAAAATAATGTTTCTGAACCAGGAATTGAAATGAACGAAGTCAACGAAGTCAACGAAGTCAACGAAGTCAATGAAGATAACGATGACATAATCGTCGTTGAACGTGATGAGGCAGACAGCGATCCAGAAAATCCTTCTGTTAACCCCCCTGTTTAAGCCTTCAATCCAAAGTAAAGGCTTACTAGGAATAAGAATACTCCAATAGCTCCCATAATCCAAACTTTACTAGCATCCTGAGCCTGTTCTAATCGATTCATAATATTCACTCTTGATACCGTTGTATCATTTCCAAAACTCTTTACAAATGGATCTAATTGCGTCTTTACTAAATTAGCTGTATTTACAACTGCTTCCTTAGAAATACTTGGATCAGAACTCAATACAGAAATCACTCCCTGTACTACCGGGCTTACTTGAGTATCAAAAGATAATCCAATTACTTCTTTGATCATCGGGTCAAATTGAAAATCTTCTAATCTTTTCATGTATTCAAATATCAGTTCTCCTAGGGGAACATTTGGCCTATTCCAATCGTAATCGTAAATTGTAATTATTTTCAATTGGGCTTCATAAACTTTTACTTCTTTTGAGAAATGAGCATATAACCCAAACCCAATACAAATCATAGCTAAGTAAAATAACATGCGAATTAGCCAGAAAGGTTTTTCATCTAATATTTCTTCAAAATCAAATTCGAATTCAACCATTTAAGAATAACTAGGAAAATGAATAAATGAATGAATACCTGAGTTTGCATTATACTGAAAAATACTTATCGAATAAAACAAATAAAGAACTAAAAACATTGTACACCAAAAAAAAACTTATCGATGCTCTTAAAACACTAGGTGTTTACAAAGATTACATGAAAAGACTTAATGTGGATAAACTTCAAAAGAAGTATGATCAAGCAGTAGTTGAGAGCCAAAGACCTGAAGAATTAGATTCAAGACCGAAGTCCAATAATGTTAATATTTCTAATGCTCAAGCTATTTGTGATAATATCTTTCTGAGTATTCTGAAGGAACCTTAAAAACTCTTTGAGTGTTAACGAATATTCTTTTAATTTTTAGGAACTACTGAAATCTTTGGAACGTTTTTAAGTTTACGATAACACTCTTCACAATAATTCTCTCCTCGAGCCTCAATCACTGCATTATGTTGACAATATTCTCGTAAAATTACAGTCAAATCCCTTACTTTCTTTTGACCTTTTTCCGGTTTGTAATAATACTTTTCTTCATCTGCTAGAACTTCTATGTATTCATTATTTGAAATATCAGCTTCCTCAGTTAGTTCTCCAACAGTTCCTTTAATGATTACATCCAAATTGACATTATGGTTATTAAGTTTGTCCAATTGATATTTAAGATGTTTATAAGATCGTGGAGTAAATTTGATTTTCTTACTAGTATCGCAAAATATACCTTCGTCAGAACAAAACCTTTTATAATCAACAACAAGCTCTTGATGCAATGGACATAAAGTTACCTTAGTTCCCTTCCCAGGTTGCTGAATAGTTCTCCGACAATGCGTTCCGTGATAACTAGACCAATGGCATATCACGGACATTGCATTCAATGTCTCTAAAAGATCTTCTGATAAATTTTCCATACTTATTTGATTATGAAATGACTAAAAGTCCTAGGACTGTTTTAATTTTGGAACAATCTATCTAAGATTCGTACTAATTTCTGTACGAACTAAAATAGCGATACTAGTCTTCAACATACTATATACATTATCTTCAACGTTAATCCCATCTGATGTTGCATCTTTCTTAATGTCTTCTGTCATCAACTTGATATATTTCGAAATTTCCTTCATACTTTGAATTGGAAGTTCCTTTGAT
>PJEL010000723.1_pt1 | contig 37477 bp, 25 predicted proteins | sample 1853271 | NCBI WGS metagenome assembly PJEL01 (sample SAMN08108733, study PRJNA415343) | Invertebrate metagenome, whole genome shotgun sequencing project. | host: Globobulimina | place: Sweden: Gullmar Fjord | collected 2015-08
TTTTGGTGGAGGCGGCGGGATTCGAACCCGCGTCCGAAAGTACTACTTCCAAGCGTCTACATGCTTATTCTGCCTATTTAGTTTTCAGAACCAGGTTTGCCGGCAAAATAGGCTTTCCAGGCTCCAATCCCTCTTAGTTTCGCCTGAAGATCAAGGGCAACTTCTTCAAACTAGCCTGTTAGTTGACACTTCATCCGGTTAACAGACATTGCCGGGGAAGCGCGTCGCTTATTTAAGCGGCGAGTGCCAGTTCGTTGTTGGCTTTTGTGTTTTTTTCTGCCTTTTTACGTGGGGACAGAACCACGGCATGCAACTTGAACCTCGTAACCCCCGTCGAAACCTTGTCGCCCCCTTATTAGGGATAGTTTAAGTATAACAAAAAATAGTGGAACGTGCCCGTTATGCAATTTCCCGTACTTAACATTCGTATAACTGATCAAAGCTTATCAAAAAGATAAGAATAGTCACATTAATAAGGACCATACTGCCTAAGAACCTAATTTCAGACGATCCTGCCGGGTTAGATATTTATTGTAATTGTGAGTATTTTGGCTTAATTCATAGTTTCCAGACTCTATTTAGCTATTTTCACAGTATTCGGCCATTTAATGACCTTGTTTTAGAATTTCATAAATATTATATTAGCACTCGCCATTACAGAGTGCTAACACCCAACAAAGCGCTCTTAACTATTTAATTATTAACATTTATTCAACAAACACATAAAGAAAGGAGAACACACATGAATTTCAAACCATTGAAAGACAGGCTTTTAGTCAAGTACTCTGAAGAACCTGAAAAAAGTGCAGGAGGGCTTTATATTCCTGACTCAGCAAAAGAAAAGCCACAGAAGGGCGAAGTAGTCTCAGCCGGAGCAGGAAGGATAACTGATGATGGCAAACTACAGGCAATGGAAGTAAAAGTCGGAGACGTTGTACTGTTTGAAAAATATGCCGGATCAAAAATCAACATAGACAGTACAGAATATCTCATTATTAGAGAAGATGACGTACTCGGCATTCTGGATAAATAAATATATAGAACTCGTCAAGTTCAAAAGGAGGAATAAATGGCAAAGCAGTTAAAGTTTAATGAAGATGCAAGACAGGCTATTCTTAAAGGCATCACAATGTTAAGTGATGCAGTAAAGGCCACATTGGGGCCCAAGGGGAGAAATGTTCTCCTCGATAAAAAATTCGGTGCACCCACAATCACTAAAGACGGTGTGACCGTAGCAAAAGAAATTGAGTTGAAAGACCCGTACGAAAACATGGGTGCGCAGCTTGTAAGGGAAGTCGCCAGCAAGACTTCAGACACTGCAGGTGACGGTACAACAACCGCTACGGTACTTGCTTACTCCATCTACAGAGAAGGAATGAAGTATGTAGTTGCAGGCGCAAATCCAATGGAAATAAAAAGAGGAATTGAGAAAGCAGTAGTAGCTATAATCGAAAACCTCAAAACACAGAGCAAACCGGTCCAGGACAAAAAAGAAATAGCCCAGGTCGGTACAATCTCCGCTAACAGCGACCCAGCAATCGGAGACCTCATTTCAGAGGCCATGGATAAAGTTGGTAAAGACGGCGTTATTACCGTTGAAGAAGCTAAAAGCATGGAGACTACTCTTGATGTTGTTGAAGGTATGCAGTTCGACAGGGGATACACCTCTCCTTACTTTGTAACTGACCCGGACAGAATGGAGTGCTCACTCGATGATGCATTAATCCTTATCAATGAGAAGAAAATCAGCTCCATGAAGGACCTGCTCCCAATTCTTGAGCAGACCGCAAAGCTTGGTAGACCACTCATGATCATCGCTGAAGAAGTTGAAGGAGAAGCACTTGCAACACTCGTTGTAAACAAACTCCGTGGTACCCTTCAGGTTTGTGCAGTAAAAGCCCCAGGATTTGGTGAAAGAAGAAAGGCGTTGCTCGAAGACATCGCAATCCTCACCGGCGGCACCATGATTACTGAAGACATGGGCATCAAGCTCGAAAACATTACCGTAGATGACCTTGGCAAGGCAAAGAAAATTACCGTTGACAAGGACAACACTACAATCGTTGAAGGCGCTGGAGACACTGACAAGATCAAGGGCCGTGTAAAACAGATCAAGACCCAGGTTGAAGAAACCACATCAGATTATGACAAGGAAAAACTTCAGGAACGTCTTGCAAAGATCGTTGGAGGAGTTGCAGTCATTAATGTCGGCGCAGCAACCGAGATGGAAATGAAAGAGAAGAAGGCAAGAGTTGAAGATGCACTGCATGCAACCAGAGCAGCGGTTGAAGAAGGCATCGTCCCTGGCGGAGGAGTTGCACTGATCAGAGCAGCAGCAGCCCTGGACAACATGAAGTTGGAAGACCATGACCAGCAGATCGGTGTTGAGATCATCAAGAAAGCACTTGAAGAGCCGATCAGACAGATCGTGACAAACGCAGGACTTGAAGGCTCAGTAATCGTTGACAAAGTAAAGTCAAACGACAAGGCCGCATACGGATTTGATGCCAACAAGGAAGAATATGTTGACATGATTGCAGCCGGTATCATTGACCCGACAAAGGTCACAAGGTCAGCGCTCCAGAACGCAGCATCAGTCTCATCTCTTATGCTGACTACCAGTGTAATGATAACAGACTCTGTTGATGAAAAAGGCGGTGATATGGCAGGTGGTATGCCAGGTGGTATGCCAGGCGGTATGGGCGGCATGGGCGGTATGGGCGGCATGTACTAAAAGCCGTTTAAGTCTATTCAAAACCGAAAGGGTGAGGAATTTTCCTCACCCTTTTTTTTGTTGCAATGCCGAACAATGTCCAGTAAGATTATCTTAAATCAGAGAGAGTTTCTTTATATGAATAATATATATTTCATTGAAGCAAAATCACCCGGCGCACACATCTTCAGCTTCACTACGCTCCCACGCCTAGGCTCAATTCTTTTAGGCACAATTTTGAAGCAGAAAGGGTATAACGTTAAGGTGTTTATAGAGGACATTGCTCCCATACCGTGGAGCCTCCTTGATGATGCAGACATGGTCTGCATCTCATCAATCACCTCAACGGCGAACCGGGCCTTTCAACTAGCTGATAAATTCAGAAAACGCGGAGTCCTTGTTGCACTCGGCGGCCCCCATTCAACTTTTCTTCCAGATGAGAGCCTAAACTATGCAGACTTTATTATCAGGGGAGAGGGGGAGGAAACACTTGTCGAACTGATTGACTATATCAACAGTAACACCAAGCTCAATTCAATCAAAGGTCTGTCTTTCAAAAATAACGAAGGGGAAATATTCCACAATCCTGACCGGGCACTAATCCAGGATTTAAACAGCGCCCCCATCCCTGATTTCAGCCTTGTGCACAAATGGGAAAAATCCACAGTCGTACCGGTCGCAACATCAAGGGGATGTCCATTCGGATGCAAATTCTGTTCAGTCATTCCTATGTTCGGTCGAAAGTACCGCTATAAGAGTATTGATCGGATTATAGATGAGATCGAAGCCGCCGCACCAAAAAAGGGGCATGTATTTTTTATTGATGACAACTTCGCAGCCAATAAAAATAGGACAAAGGAATTACTAAGATCAATCATTGCTAAAAAAATAAAAATTGAGTGGAGCGCCCAGGTCCGTACAGATGTAGCAAAAGATTACGAGCTAATGTCTCTCATGAAAAAGGCTGGGTGCTTTGCAGTCTTCATCGGTTTCGAGTCGATCAATCCCAAGACCCTGTCACTATACAATAAAGGCCAGGAGCTTAGAGACATAGAAAACGCAATAAGGATTGTTAAGAACCATAATATCAATATCCACGGGATGTTCGTACTAGGCTCAGATACTGATGATATTCAGACCATTCGTAATACCGCTAGATTTGCAAAAAAACTAGACATCGAATCAATCCAGTTAATGGTCCTCACCCCCCTGCCCGGAACACCCGTTTTCGAGGAGCTGCGTGACTCTGGCAGACTTATCCATAAAGATTGGAGCAAGTACGATGCTCACCATGCTGTATTTGAGCCAACACAGATGACCGCATTTGAACTCCATGTAGAAACGCTTAAAGCCATGGCAAAGTTTTATTCATGGCCGGCTGTCCTCCGCAACCTATGGCAGTTTGACTTCTTCTATGCAGTCGTAGGCATATACGGCATACGATCCGTAAAAAAAGCACTGAGTGGAGCAAAAAGCTATGTAGATCAGCTGAAGGAATTAATAACCACTAAATTTGACAATAGGACAGACAAGATCAGGCAGTTCTTTCAACAAAAACAGGGCAAGTCAAAAAACATAATATTAAATACAACATCTCTTGAAAATAGTGAATCCAGATTTTTCACAACCTTTCTAAATAAGCTGGACAAAAAGCTCATCATAAACAAAGAGGAGTTTAAAGTCCACAAAAATACGCTTACAATTACTCCGCTCGTCGACCATTTAAAAAACAAACACCAGCAGGGCATACAGCAACTATCCGAGGTGTATGATAAGAACAAGGTCGCACTTGACTCAATTAAAGTAATTACCATGGAATCCATATCACTTTACAAATCCTGCGTCAACATCGGCCTGCTGTTAAACGCGAGCTCCAGGAAGATCAGAAAGGCATACGAACAGGCACTTAAAAGCATCGGCGGCAATGAATTTGAATGCAAGCAAGTATTAGTTATAGTAGCGCGCTAACTCACGTTAGTAACACTTATCTATCATCTCTTTTCAGCTAATTGCTAATCAATCTGCATACTGTAATGCCCCGTACGAATATTGGGAAATCGTGATATATTATAATTATAGGGTTACGATTTCAGGGCAAATATCACATAAGCAGTAGCTACAATTCAATTGGGGGAAATCATATAAATGAATGCTTATTTTTCTACTGCTCGATGGAAAGCCATATTCTGGACAATACTATTCATAATTTGCATCTTGTTACCACTGTGGTGGACAGCAGACAACTGGTATGAGGATCGGCTGCTGGAGAAAGAGCGATTCAGGTACAAAGCTGAAATCGGGCTATATGGAAACGCCTTATCCAACGCAATCAACAAACGTTTTGCCCTACTGGAAGGCCTGTATGCATATACGCAAGCTAATCCGACCAATGCTGAACTGGACAAGACTTTCAATGCCTTTGCCGCAGGACTTTTTGCTGGCAGTAAAGGCATCCGTAATTTCGGACTCGCCCCCGGCGGCGTTCAGCGTTATGTTTATCCACTAAAGGAAAACAAACAAGTGGCCGCTCATGATCTTATTCATGACAAACGCCCTAATGTCAGAGCCGATGTTCAGCGCACAATAAAGACAAAACAAATCGTTCTAAGCGGCCCCTACCAACTCCGGCAGGGAGGTCTGGGCCTTGTAGCGAGGAAAGCCCTTTTTAGCGGTGACTCCTTCTGGGGACTTGTAACCATGGTTATTGATATGCCACCTGTTTTTGAAGAAGCTGGCATTGCGATCACAAAACCAGGACTTGAGATAGCACTACTTGACAAGAATAAAACTGTATTTTATGGCAATAACCAAGTTCTTCAAAACAATCCCATAAGCGTACGCATTGATCTGCCGGACGGGCAATGGGAACTTACCGGGATTCCTGAGAGCGGCTGGAAGGCTGTTGTTCAGAAAGAACTCTTCTTTTTTAAAATGCTCAATGTTTCCATTGCCATATTACTCGCTTCTCTGGCATATCTGGTTATTAACCGTCAGACACAACTTCAACTAAGTGTAATTAAACGCACCTCTGAAATATCCACAATTGCAGAGCAGCTTAAAGAAACCATGCATACACTTGAAAAGAACTATTACGTGCAAAAAACCATCGCCTCTGTTCTGGCTGTGTCACATGAGACCATGCCGCTCAAGACGCAGATGGACCGCATTCTTGACATAGTTATCCCGCTCCCCTGGTTTGGCAAGGAATCCAGAGGGTGTATTTATACGATGAATGAAGAAAGCGGTGAACTAGAACTGCAAGTACATCGTGGTATGCCAGAAGCAGCTCTGGAGAGCTGTGCCCGCATAGACCTGGGCCATTGCTTGTGCGGGAGGGCAGCCATGGAGCGCAAGGTTGTTTTTTCAAATCATATTGACGAGCGCCACGACACCCGCTATCAAGGAATAACACCTCATGGCCATTACTGTGTTCCAATCATCACCGGAGACAAGCTTCTTGGTGTAATAAATTTTTATGTTGAGGCAGGTCATCCTTACAGTAAGGATGAGGATAATTTTCTCGTATCCATCTCAAATGCCCTGGCAACCGTTATCGAGCGCCAGAATGTCGAGCAAGATCGTATATCACAGCTACATTTCATGGAAAAATTAGCACAGATTGATAAAGTTATGCTAAAAGCATATGATCTCGAAGAGCTCATCCGGGACGTTCAAGACGCATTGCTTACGATTTTCAGTTGTGACAGGGCCTGGATGCTCTATCCGTGTGACCCTGACGCCTCTTCATGGCAGGTCCCTATGGAACGTACCCGACCGGAATATCCCGGAGCCCTTGCCATGGGTATTGATATGCCTATGCTGCCTGAAGTAAAAGAGGCTTTTCAAACCGCACTTAAGTCCAATGAGCCCGTGACTTACGATCCCGATTCAGGCCGCGCCCTGCCATCCTCATCCGCTGATCAGTTCTCGATTCAATCGCAGATTATAATAGCAATTCGACCCAAAAGCGGAAAACCCTGGCTATTAGGGATGCATCAATGCTCTCATCCAAGAATATGGAGCAATACAGAGCAGGCACTCTTTAAGGAGATTGGCCGCAGAATCACGGATTCAATGGGCAGCATGCTATTTCTACGAGATCTGAAGGCAAGTGAGAATAAGTTTTCAAAAGCCTTCCATTCAGGTCCGACCTTTATGTCGATAAGTTCAATGGAAGGCCTCTTGCTTGAAGTGAATAATACCTTTCTGGATATGAGCGGCTATAGCAGGGAGGAACTTATCGGGCATACTCCATTAGAGTTAGGATTATGGGTCAGACCGGCTGACCGCGCCATACTTATCAACGGTCTTAGAGAGAACGGAACCATTCATAACCAGGAGACCAGCATACGGACAAAGTCAGGAAAAATCCTACATGTGATCTATTCTGCTGACATTATAGAAATGGAAGGCCAGCAATGTGTTTTCTTAGCACTTCTGGACATTACCGAAAGTAAAAAACTGGAGGAGCAGCTTTTACACTCACAGAAGATGGAATCCATTGGCACACTGGCTGGAGGAGTTGCACACGACTTCAATAATATCTTAATGGCAATAATGGGGTTCGTGGGTATCCTGAACCTGAAACTTCCGAAAAACGATCCATTGAAACTTTATGTAGACCAGATACAGAAAGCATCGGAAAAAGCCGCAAATTTAACCAGCAGTCTCCTTGCCTTCAGCAGGAAACAGAAAATCCATCCTGTTCATCGCAACCTGAATGAGGCAATTACAAAAATGGAAGCTCTTCTCTTTCGGATCATAGGTGAAGACATAGAGTTAAGAACTGAGCTTGCCGATGTTGATTTAATCGTTATGATAGATGCCGGCCAAATGGAGCAGGTCTTAATGAATCTTGCTACAAACGCTAGGGACTCCATGCCCAGAGGAGGCTTATTAACACTAACTACAGACTCTATAAATATCGACAGTGAATTCAAGAAGCTCCACGGATTCGGCGAGGCCGGGGCATATGCCCTGATATCAATATCAGATACTGGTATGGGTATGGACAATGAGACAAGGGAAAAAGTATTTGAGCCGTTTTATACAACTAAAGAGGTAGATAAGGGAACGGGTCTCGGGCTATCAATAGTATATGGAATAATAAAGCAGCATGACGGATATATAACTGTTTATAGCGAACGCGGACAGGGAACAAACTTCAGTATATACCTGCCTCTAACAAAACAGTCTGCTGATAAGGACACCACAGAGCCTGTAAATTCTGTCCCGACCGGAGGAACGGAGACAATCCTTCTGGCAGAAGATGATGCGATGATAAGAGAGCTGCTAACATCTGTGCTTGAAGAATACGGTTACATGGTTATTGCTGCCGAAGACGGAGAAGATGCTATGAACAAGTTCATGGAAAATAGAAATGATATCCAGTTCCTTATACTTGATGCGATAATGCCTAAAAAATACGGCGGTGAATTATTTGAAGAAATAAAGAAAATAAGGCCTGATATTAAGGGAGTCTTTTTAAGCGGGTACACTAAAGAAGCAATTGACCGGAAAAACCTTATTAAAGAGGGAATGGAGTTTATTTTAAAACCGATTAAACCTGATGCCCTTCTTAAAGTCATAAGGGATTTACTAGATAAAGACATATAATTATGTGATAATTGAAAAAAGAATCAAAATGAAAAATATAACCACTACTATTATCGCTGCATTTCTATTCCATATCATCGTTGCAGCGGGTTTTGCCGAACCTCCCCTTCTGCTCAGTACATTTACCGGCCCTCCTCTTTCAAATCCTGAACATACAGGCATGTATGACCTGGTTCTTAAAGAAGCCTTTAATAGAATCGGACAGGAAATCGATATAATGCAAATGCCTGCTGAGAGATCATTAATTAATGCAAATAAAGGAATCACTGATGGGGATTTTGTAAGAATATCGGGGCTGGATAAAATTTATCCTAACCTAATCAGAGTGCCAGAAAAAATCACAGATTTTGAATTTGTCGCATTCTCCAGACATATGGATTTTAAAACTACCGAGTGGAAGACCCTACAACCATATCATGTCGCAATTGTGAGGGGATGGAAGATATTGGAAGAAAACATAGTGGGCACACAATCCCTTGTAAGGGCAAAAAATCAGGATATTCTTTTTACACTTTTGGATAAGGAGAGGACTGACATAGTCGTCTACTCGAGATATGAAGGATACAACATTATCAGGAAACTAGGAATGGAAGGCATTAAAACCTTGGAGCCCCCTCTTGCAGTTAGAGAAATGTTCTTATATCTCAATAAAAAACATATAAAACTGGTACCTCTTATTGCTGCTGCTTTCAAAGAGATGAAGGATGACGGCACTTATGAGAGAATTAAAAGAAAAACTCTGGCTCCTTTTTTAACGAAATAATATCATGACCGTACCAACAGAACCAATATCAGGACTTAAGAGCGGGATCGCCCGCAAATTAATCATCAGCATACTCCTGTTCAGTTTAATAGTGACCTTAGTTATAACTTCATTTCAGCTCTACACGGATCACTCCGATGCCTTAGAAGAAGTCGACATAAAATTAGAAGAAATCGAAACAAGACATCTTCAAAGCATAATTAACAGTATGTGGGTGACCGACTATGCTCTTGTCGAAATGCAGCTGGAAGGGATACTTCAGACTCCCGACATTCAATACATCGTCGTTTCCCGGCAGGGTAAGAATATTATTACAGTGGGCACGCCCAAATCGGATAAAATTGTCTCCCGTGATTATCCCCTTGAATACTTTTTCAAAGGCCGGCATGTACTCCTGGGAATGCTACGTGTTACTGCAAACCTTGAAGGCATTTATAGTAAATTGCTTAATAAGGGCCTTGTTATACTAATAAACAACGCTATTGAAATCTTCCTGGTCTCCACGTTTCTCTTTTTCCTGTTTTATATCCTGGTAGGCAAACATCTGACAACCATGTCGGAATACACAAAACAACTCGGTTTTGATAGTCTGGACAAAGTACTGGTCTTAGAGCGGACAGGAAATACGAGGGACGAACTGGATCAACTTGTTATTTCAATCAATTCAATGCGAGAAGGCCTGGCACGGGAAGTCACGGAGCGGAAGCAAACAGTAAATGCTTTGCGTGTATCTGAAGAAAAGTTTTCAAAGGCATTCCGCTCAAGTCCTACTTTAATATCAATAAGCACTCTGGAGGAAGGCCGGTTCATAGAAGTAAACAATGCCTTCCAGGATGTTTGCGGCTTCAGCAGAGAAGAAGTTATCGGGCGCACTTCATTAGGCCTTAACCTATGGGCTGATTCTTCCGGACAGGACAATCTGTTACACATGCTCCGCGAACATGGTGTGATTCACAACGAAGAGACCAGGTTACGGATAAAGTCCGGAGAACTCCTCTCGGTTCTCTACTCAGCAGAGATGATTGACATTGAAGGTGAAACATGCGTTCTGGCCGTAATCCTGGACATTTCAGACCGAAAGAAACTCGAAGACAGGCTTTTACACTCACAGAAGATAGAGTCCATCGGGACACTGGCTGGGGGCATTGCGCATGACTTCAACAATATTCTGACAACAATTATTGGTTATGCGAGCCTGCTGGGCAAAAAACTGTCGCATGATGATTCAATGATGTTCTACATAGACCAGATCAATACTGCTTCAGAGAAAGCGACACAATTAACAAAAGGCCTCCTTGCTTTCAGCAGGAAACAGGACATCAATACGGCCCCCCATGATCTTAATGAGATAATCAGGAAACTGAAAGACTTCCTTTTAAGGATTATCGGAGAGGACATTGAATTCAATACAGTACTTACTGATGATGATTTGACTACAATGGTAGATACCGGACAATTGGAGCAGGTCTTAATGAACCTTGTCACAAACGCGAGGGACTCCATGCCCAAAGGGGGAGCACTAACAATAACAACAAAATCTGTAACTCTCGACGAGAGTTTTATAAAAGCATACGGCTTTGGAGAACAGGGATCTTATGCCGTTATCTCGGTATCGGATACTGGAACAGGGATGGAAGAGGAAACAAGGGAAAAAATATTCGAACCTTTTTTCACAACCAAAGATCAGGGCAAAGGAACCGGTCTTGGGCTGTCTATGGTATACGGCATAATAAAACAGCATAATGGTCATATTATTGTTTACAGTGAGCCCGGGAGAGGCACAAATATTAGAATATATCTTCCACTGACAAATAAATCGATAGAAGAAGCAGAAGAGAAAAAGCCGAAAGCAGCTGTTTCGTTCTCTGGAACAGAAACCATACTTGTGGCGGAAGATGATGCAATGATCCGGGAAATCATTAGTACGGTGCTTCAAGAGTCCGGATATACGGCTATAGTGGCTGAAGACGGCGAAGATGCGGTTAATAAATTCATTGAGAACAAAGAGAATATCAAGTTTATTATCCTGGACGCAATAATGCCGAAGAAATATGGCAGTGAGGCATTCAAAGAAATAAAGCAGATAAGACCGGATATTAAGGGCATCTTTCTAAGCGGTTACACAAATGAATCCATTGACCAAAAAAACCTGCCCAAAGACGGGATGAAATTGATCTCAAAACCGATCAGCCCGGATAACTTATTAAGGATAGTAAGATCAGAACTTGATAACTAATAGAAACCACTCTCTTAATAAATGAGGCCCATAAATTGAATAAAATACTCATTGTTGACGATGACAAAATGGTAAGACTCGCCATAAGCGAAAATCTGAAAGACAAAGGCTTTTCTCTTATGGAGGCTTCCAGTGGAAGAGAAGCCATTAAGCTTTTACAGAAAGAAAAGCCCATTTCAGTGATTCTTGACCTTAATATGCCGGAAATGGACGGTCTGGAAACGTTAAAAGCATTGAAAAAAATCGACCCGGATATTCCAATCATTATAAATACCGCACACGGTGATATCCCTACAGCAGTAGAAGCAATCAAGCTTGGCGCATTTGAATTTATAACAAAGCCACCAGATTACGATAAGTTAACACTTACCTTGAACAGGGCCGCTGAAAAATTAGCTCTGGACAAAAAAGTACAAAGACTGAGCAACGAGATAGAGACATCCCTTGAATATCTGCTGGGGAAAAGCGATTCCATGAAGAAGGTCATTCAGCAAATCCACCAGATCGCATACAGTGATTTCTCTCTGATACTTCAGGGGGAGACAGGGACAGGCAAATCATTTATAGCTCGTGCTATTCATAACCTCAGCAAAAGGGCAAACGGTCCATTCGTATCAGTAGATATCGGGACTCTGCCTGAAACTCTGATCGAAAGTGAGTTGTTCGGGTATGAAAAGGGTGCGTTTACAGGAGCCGAGAAAAAGAAAAAAGGTTATTTTGAAATTGCAGACAAAGGGACGATTCTGATTGATGAACTGCAGAATCTGTCACCTTATGTCCAAAGCAAGCTTCTCAAAGCAGTTGAAGAAAAAAGTATTATTCCCCTTGGAAGCACTCTTCCATTTAAGACCGATGTCCGCATAATAGGAGCAACTAACACAGATATTATAAAGTCCGTTAATGAAAATAAAAACTTCAGGGAGGACCTGTTTTACCGGCTCAGTGAATTCATGATTTATCTCCCGCCTTTAAGGGAGAGAACCGAAGACATCCAGTTCTTTGCAGATAAATTCTTTAGAGAGACTGCCGAAGACCTTGATAAGCAGATCCAGGCAATATCCGAAAAAGCCATGACCCTTTTAATAAATTATTCATGGCCCGGTAATATCAGAGAATTAAAAAATGTAATAAGAAGGGCCGTTCTCCTGTCAGAAGAAAACATTATCGGGCCTGAAAATATTGAGTTCCTGATTAGGGAGGAGCATTCTGTCCCGGAACGCAGGACAGCATCGATACCTGATAACCTTCCAGCTTTAAGTCTTGCTGATGCTGAGAAAGTAACAATACAAAAAGCCCTGGCCATTACAAATAACAATAAGACCAAAGCAGCCTCGATTTTAAAAATAGACTATACAACCCTTCTCAGAAAGATTAAGCAGTATAACATTTAGTCATATTGCAAAATACAATATTATTGTAAAATCCCATAGTTTTCAAAACCACTTTCACGACCTCTCTTCTGCAATTTCAAACAGTTAACTCCTGGCATCTATCTTGATACAGATAAACACATTGAGTCTTTCAACAAGCTCTTTTTTGGTGAACATGGCCGAAATACAAAAGGTAGAGGAGTATAGAGAAATATGAGTATTAGAGTTCTCATTGCCGATAATGATGCACTATTTCGCAACAGTCTCTCCATGCTAATGGAAAAACATTGCGCCTTTGTGGACATAGAAAATATAGAAGTGGTCGGTGAAGCCGGAGATGGTCATACTACGATACATCAGGTTCTGCAGACGTCTCCCGACGTATTAATCACAAGTCTTAACATGTCTAATTTAAGCGGCAGAGATCTCATATCAAAAACAAAAGCCGCTGCGCCCGACGTTAAAGTAATTGCTCTTTCGACAAGTCTTGACATTCAGCATATCCTGGGATTATTCAAGGCAGGCGCTTCAGGCTATCTACTTAAGAACTGCAACTGTGAAGATATCTCACACGCAATTTCTGCAATAACTCGTGATAACACATATCTTAGTGCGGAAGTGGCAGGCATTATGGTCAACAGTTTCATAAAAGAATCCACAACATCAAACTTTCCTGCATTCTCAATGTTGACGGAAAGCGAACAAAAACTGTTTCAATTTATTGCTGAAGGAAAATCAAAAAAACAGATCGCATCACTTCTTAATATAAGCGACAGGACCGTGGGCACTTATCGAAGGAGGCTCATGGATAAGCTGAATGTCAGCAATGTTGTAACACTAACCAAATACGCAATTCGTGAGGGACTGATAGCAGTATGAAAAATACTATTTGTGCCAACAAACAATCACATTTAAAAAACGGCTATCGGAGATGAACAGTATGAAGCTATATGCAACTACGGGATTGATTATATTATTAATCGCAGTTCCCTCCCTTATAGAAAACTACTTCATTAGGATTACATTAAGTACGGCAGTAGCCATAATAGCTATTGCCATTATAATTGCATTGATTAAAAAACAGATAACCACTCTGAAGTCATTGCATGAGGAAGAGATAAAAGACCAACGCTTAAAAACAACGCTGCTGATAAAAAGCATTCAAGCTCCTATTAATAATAAATCGCAACTCATACCTGTCTTGATCACACAACTCCAGGCAGTCATTCAGCAGACCGAGTCCGCAGCAATGGAAATCGGGGACCGCTTTATGAGCATCGTTGATAGGGCTCGGAAACAGTCTGAAAATGCCTGCGGCATACTCAATAATAGCAGCGAAGAGAGCAGTGATGATACTCTTGAATTGAGCAAAAAAGCCCTTTCCGGAGTTGTAGAAAACCTACAGATGTCTAACAAAATTGCCAACCAGACCATGATCAGAATGAAGGCAATAATCGACCAGACTGAGAGTGTCAACAAAATAGTCGATGAAATCGGTTCCATTGCAGGACAGACAAACCTTCTGGCACTGAACGCAGCAATAGAGGCAGCAAGGGCCGGAGAGCATGGCAGAGGATTTGCGATTGTCGCTGATGAAGTAAGAAAACTTTCAGAGAGATCAAATATCGCTGCAGAGGAAATCAGGAAGTTAACGTCAACTATTGAGTCCGATACAAGATCTATGTTCGAGACGACCGAAGAGAATGTTTCCCAAAACAACAGTTCTTTTTCAAATGCCGCAAATGTCGTAGACGATGCAATGAAGAAAATTGACGGAACCATGAATGACGTACATGAACGCGTCGGAGAACTGATGAAAGAAACCGAATCACTTGCATCGGACATTGGCAGCATAGTCGTCTCCATGCAGTTCCAGGATATTACAAGACAGCGCATAGAGCATGTAATTGACCCTCTTCTTCAATTTAAATCAGAACTCGAATATATAGTTCAGAACTCAGACGGCACCTTTAATGAGAATAAGTCATTTCAAGGCAGCGGAGGCGGAAAACAACTTGAAGAAATGTACACGATGGAATCAGAAAGAAAGGTCCTGCAAACGACATTATCATTAAACGATGAATTAAAGATAGAGGAGGATTGTGAAATATGGGACGACTAATCCTGATCGTAGATGATTCGGCGTCCATGCGACAGCTGGTCACTTTTGCCCTGAAAGATGCCGGCTACGAAGTGATGGCGGCAGTGGACGGAAAGGACGCACTGAACAAAGTGAACGGCACAAAGGTAGACATGGTCGTAACGGACCTCAATATGCCGAACATGGACGGGATTGAGCTAATCAAACAATTACGCGCAGGCACTACCAATAAATTCACTCCGGTGGTATTGCTCACTACCGAGTCCCAGGATGCTAAAAAGCAGGAAGGCAGAGCCGCCGGCGCCACCGGTTGGATAGTTAAGCCGTTTAAACCAGAAAAACTATTAGAAGTTGTTAAGAAATTTGTGCGGTGACAATAGATGGGCATGTCTCTGCAAAGGAGAAACAGATGTTCGATTATGAGGTTCTAACTACAGCTAGTGATAACACGCTGATAATCAACGGTAAGTTGACCATAGAAAACGCTGCCGAATTACAGAAAATATTACGTAAAACATTAGGAGAGGCGGACAATCTAATAATCAACCTTGAAAAAGTAACTGAAGTAGACATGTCATGCCTTCAACTGCTCTGTTCTGCTCATAAGACATTCATAGATAATAATAAATCTTTTGCAATAACTGCCAACACTTCGGAATCTTTTACGGAGACTGTTAAGGACTCTGGTTTTTTACGGCATATCGGATGTGATTCTAAATGCGATGCGAGCTGTCTCTGGTCAGAGAGTAATGAATAATACGCTAAATAACACTTTACCTTGGATAGAATTAATTGACAATAAATCAGAAACACTACAGGAGAGAGCATGTCAATGATGGATCAGCACAAAGCAGTTTTTAAAGAAGAAGCATATGAGCGCCTTACAGAGCTTGAAGAGTCCTTGCTTGAACTGGAAGAGAGACCGGATGATACAGAACTGATCGGTAGTGTGTTCAGAGCATTGCATACGATTAAGGGTTCAGGTTCAATGTTCGGTTTTGATGAAATTGCAAAGTTCACACATAAAGTTGAGACTATATTCGACCTTGTGCGCAACGGTGTGATGTCTATCACAAAAGAACTGATAGACCTTACCCTGTCAGCACGAGACCACATTAAACAATTACTTGAAAATCCTGATGCAGTTGATAAAGAAAGAGCCGGGGAGATTCTAAATTCCCTTAAATGCCTAATCCCCTCCGATAAGGAAAATATAGTGGACCTCCCCTCCTCCCCGGCTCTCTCCCCCCAACCAACTGACACTGCACCTGAGTCTGATGAGCCGGATATCACATATCGAATTCAATTCGTACCTGATCATAATATTTTCATGAAGGGAATTAACCCAGTCCACTTACTGAACGAATTGAATTCCCTTGGCGACTGCAGATCCCTGGCTACAACAGATGCAATCCCTCAACTTGACCATTTAGATCCAGAAGGTTGCTACACATACTGGGACATATTCTTAACGACAAATAAAGGGATAAATAATATTAGAGATATTTTCATCTTTGTTGAGGATGACTGTGAGTTAACCATAGATATCATTGATCTTGACGGGAAGTCAGAACACAAAAAAATCGGAGAGATCCTCATTGAGCGGGGATATGCAACTCCTGAGGCCATCCAGGAAGTGCTTGGTAAACAGAAGCGTATCGGACAATTACTCGTCGAGAATAAAATCACCAGCACTCATAGAGTAGAATCAGCCCTTGCCGAGCAGATACATATTAAGGAAGTGCAAAAAAAGAATGAAACACAGAAGAGTGCAGAGTCAGTATCAAGTATACGTGTATCATCCGACAAACTCGATCGGCTTGTTGACCTGGTTGGAGAACTTGTTACCGTCCAGGCCCGGCTTACACAGAAAGCCGCCATAGGAAACGACCCGGACTTGTTCCTTATATCGGAAGAAGTAGAGCGGCTGACCGAAGATCTGCGTGACAATACCATGAGTGTCCGAATGATCCCGATCGGAACGATGTTCAGCAAGTTCAAGCGGCTGGTACGCGACCTTTCAGACGAAACGGGCAAGGAAGTTGAAATGATGACTACCGGAGCCGAGACTGAACTGGATAAGACTGTAATAGAAAAACTCAATGACCCACTTGTACATTTAATTAGGAACAGCATTGACCACGGCATTGAATCTCCGGAAGTCCGTAAATCAATCGGAAAACCGGAAAAAGGAACAGTTCATCTCTCCGCCAGACACTCAGGCGCTAATGTACTAATAGAGATACTAGACGATGGTGCAGGCCTCAACCTTGAAGGTATTCGCAGCAAAGCTGTTGAAAAAGGATTGATAGAGGCAGATGCGAAACTGACAGAGGAAGAGACTTTCGCACTAGTTATGGCTCCCGGATTTTCAACTGCAAAAAAAGTAACAAATGTGTCAGGCCGCGGTGTTGGCATGGATGTAGTCAAACGAAATATCGAAGCGCTCCGGGGTTCAATAGATATAAACAGCAAAGAAGGCAACGGCACTACCATAATCCTCAAGCTTCCTCTGACTCTGGCAATCATAGACGGTCTCTTAGTAAAGATTGGAGCAGACCTGTTTGTAATGCCCCTTTCGATAGTCGAAGAATGTGTGGAATTGACTGACAAAGATATACAAAGAGCCAACGGTAGGCAGATCGCAAACGTCAGGGGAGAGATAGTCCCATATATACGCCTTCGCAGGCAATTCCATATAAATGGAGGGAAACCTGAAATTGAACAGATAGTAATTGCCAGGGTTGCTGAGCAAAGGATAGGATTTGTGGTCGATGATGTTATCGGCGAGCATCAGACAGTAATAAAGACATTGGGAAGGTTCTACAAAGATGTAGAAGGAGTATCCGGAGCAACAATACTCGGAGACGGAACAGTGGCCCTAATTTTGGATGCTCCCAAGCTATTCCAGAAATCAGTCAAAAAGGAGGAGTTTGTAAGCACTTACAATAATTAATGCCATTAGAAAGACACATGTGAAATTAACAATAATATGATTATTTTGAACTATTAAATTCAGAAGGAGAAAAAAGAAAGATGAAGAAGCATGGGTACATAACATTAGTTATTTTAGCAATCACAATGCTCGTTGCACTGAACGCCTATTCATCAGGGGGGAACAAACATTGGAGTTACACCGGGGCTGATGGCCCGGATAAGTGGGGCAGCCTCAGCCCTGAATATTCAACGTGCAAATCAGGCACAGGCCAGTCTCCTGTCAATATCTCAAAGACAATCGGCGCAAATGTAGGTGATATAGAATTCAACTACAATGAAGCCCCCCTGAAGATGCTCAACAACGGACATACCATTCAGGTCAACTACAGCCCGGGCAGTTCAATTACGGTAAACGGCAGGACCTATAATTTACTGCAGTTCCATTTCCACAGCCCCAGCGAAGACACGGTAAAGGGCAAACACTATGACATGCAGGCTCATTTTGTACACAAAAGCGATGACGGGCAGCTTGCAGTAGTAGGCGTTTTTCTTAAAAAAGGAAAGAACAATTCTTTTGTTCAGACTTTGTGGAATGAGATGCCGCATGAGGTAAATCACGAAGTAGAAGGCCACTCTCAGATTAACGGAATGGCGCTTCTGCCTTCAAACGGTTCTTACTATCACTTTACAGGATCTCTTACCACCCCGCCATGCAGTGAGAGCGTGCAGTGGTTTGTACTGAAAACCCCGGTTGAAGTATCGGCTGAACAGGTAGAGAAGTTCGTTTCCGCAGTCGGTCACAACGCGCGGCCGACTCAGCCTGTAAACGACAGGGCGGTAATTGAATATACAGGAGGCGATATTGTCGTTAAGAAATAACTAGAAACAATTATTTAGAAACAAAATCAAATAAGGAGGAGAGAGAAAGAATGATGAAAAAGAAGAGTATCATAATCACCATGTTCATAGCCGTGATGATGTTATTTACGTTAAACAGCTATGGATCAGGAGGCGGAGCACGCTGGGGATACAGCGGCGCTTCAGGACCGTCAACCTGGGGAGACCTCGGCCCTGAATACGGGACGTGCAAACTGGGCATGAGCCAGTCCCCTGTAAATATAGCTCCGTCAAAAGCACTGAGGGCAGACCTCGGTCCGATAGAGTTTGACTACAGGGACACTCCCCTGAAGATGATCAATAACGGCCACACAATCCAGGCAAATTACAGTTCCGACAGTTTCATGAGGGTAAGTGGAAATACTTACAAGCTTCTGCAGTTGCATTTCCACAGCCCGAGTGAAGACGCTGTTAACGGAAAACCCTATGACATGCAGGCCCACTTTGTACACCAGAGCAGCGAGGGACAGCTTGCGGTAGTCGGCGTGTTTCTTAAAAAGGGAAAGCACAACCCTTTTATCGGGACATTATGGAATGAGATGCCTCATGAGGTTAACCATGAGCAGGTGAGCCAAACACAGATCAACGGATCAAACCTGCTGCCTTCAAACGGCTCATACTACCACTTCAGCGGCTCTCTGACAACACCACCGTGCAGTGAAGATGTACAGTGGTATGTACTGCAAACACCGGTAGAGGTATCAGCAGAGCAGATTAAAAAGTTTGTTTCACTGGTTGGACATAATGCAAGACCGACCCAGCCGTTAAATGACAGGGAAGTCATAGCGGTCAGCACAGGAAGTATTGTATTTTCACATTTGAATGCTCCGTCTAACTCAGGAGGCACTCAACATGCTGCTCCAACTCATAGCAACAATTCTTCTCATGCGCCGTCACAGCCATCCACAGGACACTCAGCAGTCGCCGCTTCATCAACACACTCTTCTGGTGGACATTCATCAGAAAGCAAGGCATCGGGTGCCCATTCCTCAGGAGGACATGAAAAAGCCAATACACATACATCAAAAACAAAAAGCAAAAAAGACCATAAGGAATCCACTCACTCTAAAAAAGAAGACCGATCACATACGAGTGAGGGCGATTTTTCAATGGTTGCATGGGTCGGCATTATCGGAGGATTACTGCTTGTTGTCGGACTAATTGCTTATTTAATTAAAGGAGGAAGTAATATGAGTTTTCTTAGCAATATGAAAGTAGGCACAAGGGTCTTCAGTTTATCAGCGGTATTGATGGCCATGATGCTTATAATCGGATTATTCAGTTTTGCAAAATTAAGCGCCATAGGCATTGCGATTACGGAAATAGCTAAAGAGGACATACCTCTTACAGAGATAGTTAATAAGATCACCGAACACCAGATGGAGCAGGCGCTCTACTTTGAGCGTGCATTGCGGCATGGTCAGGTGCTTGCCGAAAAACAGGAAGCCCAGCGCCTTCTCGTAGAAGCGGAAGAGCATTTTAACAGTATCGCTGAAAAAGCAGATGAAGAAATCCTGGACGCGGAAAAGATAGCGGAACATGCAATTAAAGCAGCTCATTCAGATGAAGCCCGCAAGGAATTCCAGAACGTGCTCGATCACTTAAAAGTTATCGCAAAAGAGCATGAAGGTTACAACGAGCACGTACTTGAAGTGTTTGGTCTTATAAATGAGGGCAAGCTGCATGAGGCTGAGACACAGGGAGAGAAGGTTGAACAGGAAGAAAACGACCTTAACAGCGAGCTTATGGAATTTGCTGCAAAGATCGGCAAGTTCACCGAAAGTGCAGCGCTTCAGGCAGAGCAGGATGAAAAATCCGCCCAGAACGTCATTCTCATACTCTCTCTCATATCGCTGGTACTGGGCATCGGCCTCAGCATCTTTATTATACGGAGCATTACAAGTGTATTGGCAGAGGTAAAAACAGCGGCTGACAATGTGGCAGCCGCAAGCCAGGAGATGAGCTCCAGTTCAGAGGAGATGTCACAGGGTGCAACAGAGCAGGCCGCATCTGCAGAAGAAGCATCTTCTTCAATGGAACAGATGGCGTCCAATATCAGGCAGAACTCAGACAATGCCCAGCAGACTGAAAAGATTGCGGGTAAGGCAGCCACTGATGCCAGAGACGGCGGAGAAGCGGTATCACAGGCAGTCGGAGCTATGAAGGAAATTGCGAGCAAAATATCAATTATCGAAGAAATAGCAAGACAGACAAACCTGCTGGCGCTAAATGCAGCTATTGAAGCCGCTCGAGCAGGCGAGCACGGGAAAGGCTTTGCAGTTGTGGCAGCTGAAGTAAGGAAACTGGCTGAACGCAGTCAATCGGCTGCAGCCGAGATCAGCGACTTATCTTCATCCAGTGTTGAAGTGGCTGAACGGGCCGGTGAAATGCTGTCTAGGATGGTCCCTGATATACAGAAAACGTCAGATCTGGTCCAGGAAATTAATGCCTCAAGTAATGAACAAAACACAGGTGCCGAGCAGATCAACAAGGCAATACAGCAGTTAGACCAGGTAATCCAGCAGAATGCTGGTGTCTCCGAGGAGATGGCCTCAACAGCAGAGGAGCTGTCCGCTCAGGCAGAACAGCTTCAGTCAGCTGTAGCATCTCTGATAAACGTAAACAGCACTAGCAAAAACTCCAATACAAAAAGAGTGCCGGGGACGTTTGGCAAAACAAGGAAATATGATGCACCAAAAAAGACATATGGCAATGCTGGAACTCAGCATACAAAGCCTAGCCACCTAACAGAAACAGGCAAGACTACCGGAATTGCTCTAGAAATGAGCAACAGCGGTAATGCATCAGATGCAGACTTTGAAAACTATTAAAACATGAATTGGTTACGGCATGGGGCTGTAGGCAGTCAAGCCAAAGCCCCATGCCTGTTACCTGCAAGAAGGAGGAAATAGATGAGTATCGCGGAAATAGAAGAGACAACACAGCATCTTACTTTTAAGCTGGACAAAGAAGTGTTCGCAATTGACATCTCAAAAGTACGTGAGGTGCTCGAATATACAACAGTAACAAAAGTACCCCAGACACCTGAATTTATGTGCGGTGTGATCAATCTCAGAGGCGGGGTCGTGCCGGTAGTAGACCTTCGTCAAAAATTCGGGATGTCGGTAGCGGAGAAGACGGTCAATACCTGCATTATTATTGTTGAGGTATTGCTAGACGGAGAATCAACAGTACTGGGCGCTCTGGCAGACTCAGTCCAGGAGGTGCATGAATTTGAACCGGACCAGATAGAGCCTGCACCGAAGATCGGGACAAAGTTGAACACCGACTTCATCAAAGGAATGGGAAAACGGGATGACCAGTTTATCATGATCCTTGATATCGACAAAGTATTCTCGATCGATGAGCTGGCAATTGTTCTGGAAAGCGGCGATTACGACTCTTCAAATGAAAAAGAGAGAACTATAAAATAATCTAAAATGTGGAGTAGGACATTGATATCCGAGAATACAACTACATTTTCACCGTCACTTTCTGATAGAGATTTCAAACGGTTAAGCGAATTCATCCAGAGCGAATGCGGTATCAAGATGCCTCCATCAAAAAAGGTAATGCTTCAGTCCAGGCTTCAGAAGAGAATACGCCAATTAGGCATGAAATCACTTAAAGAATACTGTAGTTATCTTTTCAGTCCCCATGGAACTGAAAACGAACTTGTCCACATGATCGATGTCGTTACTACAAACAAGACCGATTTCTTTCGTGAGCCGGGCCACTTTAATTACATGGTACAGAAAGCATTGCCTGCGTTACTTGCAAAGAGCGGATCCGGCATTACCAAAAAGCTTATGTTATGGAGCGCAGGCTGCTCCACAGGAGAGGAGCCTTATACTCTGGCTATGGTATTAAGTGAATTTACTGAGAAGTGTCCCGGACTCAACCTTGACTACATAATTCTTGCTACGGATATATCAACAAGAGTTCTCGACAAGGCAAAGCAGGGGGTTTACAGTCATGATAGTATCGAACCCGTCCCTCTGGACATAAGAAAGAAATATCTCCTGAAGAGCAGGGAGAAAAGCAATCCTCTCGTCCGTATTGTCCCTGAACTTCGGTCAGTCGTAAAGTTCAGAAGGCTCAACTTCCTGGAAGGAAATTTCGGAATGCGTGAACCGATGGACATAATATTCTGCAGAAATGTAATTATTTACTTTGACAGACCGACACAGGAAGTGCTGCTAAACCGTTTTTACGATCACCTTAGTCCCGGCGGCTACATGTTCCTCGGGCACTCCGAAACATTACACGGTCTTGACGTCCCCTTCGTACAGGTTGCACCGACTGTGTACAGGAAGCCGTTATGATCACGACTGATATAAATATGCCGACAGTTTATCTCAAACCCGGGGAATTGTATATGTCTGATAAACCGACCCAGATCTCTACAGTGCTCGGTTCATGTGTATCAGTTACCATGTACAACCGCCGGCTAAAAATTGGAGGCATTTGTCATGCAGTTATGCCGACAGCCGGATTAATAGCAAAAAAGAGCAATAACTACCCTGTAAATTGCATGCAATGCACCTCAACAAAAGACTCGTTCAAATACGTAGACTGTGCAATATCATACATGATCAAGAAATTTGCCATCTATGGCATTCTGCCTATTGAGATTGAAGTGAAGATGTTTGGAGGCGCTGCAATGATAGCTTCCAAACATAGGCCAGGAGTCACTTCAATAGGGGATCAAAACATTAATGCTGCCATGTATGCCATTGAGGCCGGGGGTCTCACATTGCGCTCTTCTAATACCGGAAACATGTCAGGACGAAAGATAATGTTCTATACGCATACAGGTGAAATATTACTGAAACATCTTAATAATACTTTCAATAAACACTATTTGAGGGCGTCAATTTCAAAACAAACCAATCAGGATGATGAATATTATTACTGATAAACAGACAAAACCAATTGTGCTGATAATAGACGACAGTGATTCTATTCAAAAGTATGTCAGGGCACTTCTTGAAGAGGCAGGTTTCAGGACATTCTCAGCCACAGACGGTCGTGCAGGTCTTGACAGGATAGAGTCGCATAACCCTGATGTAGTGCTACTTGATATAGAAATGCCTGTGATGAACGGGCTGGAAGTCCTTGATGCCCTGGGCAGGGGTGACCGTTTATACTCTGTAGTTCTATTTACACACCTGTCGGACAGCAAGAATAGAATATCTGGACTTGACAAGGGCGCTGATGACTATATTACAAAGCCTATAGAACCTGAGGAGTTGATAGCCAGGGTAAAAGCTGCGTCAAGAACTTCTGAATTAAAGAAACAGCTGGTCAGTGCACGACATGTTGCTGAGGAGGCATTGATAAAATATCGCAATGCTCAAAAGAATTTAATCAATGAGCATAAATTAACAGCCATAGCTAAGCTGGCCTCCGGAATGGCCCATGAAATAAATAACCCTCTGGGATTTATTAAGAGCAACCTCGGCACAATTGACAAATACGCTAGAATCTTGTCGGAAGGGGCTAATCGCTTTGTTGAACTTTCTAATACATTCGCTTGGGAGAATTCCTCCAGTGATAACACGATTAAAGACACTCTATTATGGATGAAGAAAGCCAAGCTCGACTTTATTTGCAAAGACATTAATCCAATGGTGTCCGAAACAGTGGAAGGTGTAGATCGAATTTCTTCAATTCTCAAGTATCTTCTAATTATGGATCAGGCCACCGCTTACAGCAAAGTAGAATCCTTGGATATTAACAGCATAGTCAACGCCTGCGTTATGGATTTCAAATCAAAACTAGGACCTGAAATAATATTCAATACTGAATTCAGCGCCACACCATTAATAGTAACAGCCTGTTCTGAACAATTAGGGATAATCAATTCAAATATCATACTTAACTCGGTTGATGCAGTCGGGGAAACAGGAACAATAACAGTAAAAACCCGTCTTGAGGAGGAGTGTGCCTGTATCGAGATACGTGACACGGGCTCCGGATTTCCCAGGGAAGTTCTTCCCCTGATATTCGATCCTTTTTTCACTACAAAAGAATCCTATAATAATATCGGACTCGGTTTGACGTTGTCACAATATTTTATTCATGCCCACGGCGGCCAGGTAGAAGTTGAATCTGCTGAAGGTGAAGGGACTCGCGTAATAATACGAATACCTCAATAAAAACACTTCAAGGAATACTGATAAATGTTAAATAAAATAAAAGTTTTAATAGTAGATGATTCTGCAATAGTACGGCAGACACTGGAAGAAATACTCTCGTCCGATCCTGCCATTGAAGTCATGGCAACTGCCTCTGACCCATTTAACGCAGCGGATAAAATTCACCGTAAAGTTCCCGACGTTATAACACTTGATGTTGAAATGCCACGCATGGATGGCATTACTTTTCTTCAAAAAATCATGAGCCAACACCCCATACCTGTTGTCATGTGTTCTAGCCTCACCGAAAATGGTTCAGAGACTGCATTGAAAGCGATGGAATACGGCGCCATTGATATCATACAAAAACCCCGCATCGGCACAAAGCAATTTCTGGAGGAATCCAGAATAAACATCTGTGACATTATAAAAGCCGCATCAGTTGCCAAAATCAAACGTATTTCTACAAGGGCACTACATGTAAAGCCTAAACTAAACGCTGATGCTGTAATCGCAAAACCATCATCAAGAGCAATGATAAAGACAACTGATAAAATTGTAGTCGTGGGAGCATCAACGGGAGGCACGGATGCCCTCAGGATTTTCCTGGAAGCCTTGCCGGCCGACGCCCCAGGCATTGTAATTGTCCAACACATGCCCGAACATTTCACAACCGCATTCGCCAGACGTCTTGATGGATTATGCCAAGTCTCAGTCAAAGAAGCATCCGACAATGATACAGTCTTGAGAGGTCAGGCATTGATTGCACCGGGCAATCATCATACACTTCTTAAGAGAAGCGGAGCAAGATATTATGTAGAAGTAAAAGACGGGCCTCTCGTCTGCCGGCACCGTCCTTCTGTAGACGTACTTTTTCGATCAGCTGCTCGATATGCCGGCAAAAACACGATAGGAGTCATTATGACGGGGATGGGTGATGACGGGGCAAGGGGAATGCTCGAAATGAAGGAGGCGGGAGCATATAACATTGCTCAGGATGAAGCTACATCAATCGTTTTTGGAATGCCCAATGAGGCCATTAAACACGGCGGCGTTGATAAAGTGTTGGCATTAGAGAGTATTAAAGGGGAGGTAGTTAGATTATGTCAGTAAGCTGCAATAGTGGATCAGTACTTATTATAGATGATAATCCACTGGTACTAAACTCTGTTAAATTATTATTGCAGGATGAAGGATATACGGCTATTGCATGCAACAATCCTAATGAGGCTATCGAGATTTCAAAGCACCTTGTCTTTGACCTGGTGTTGTCAGACATTAAAATGCCTAAAGTTTCAGGTCTAACCGTTCTGGATAAAATGAGTCGTCTTTACCCCGGTAAGCCGGTAATCCTGATGACTGGCCATGCGGAATTAGAGACTGCTATCAAAGCTATAAACATGGGAGCTTTTGATTTTATTACTAAACCGTTTTCTACCGAGTATCTGATGCACACAATTAAGAAAGCTATAGAGTATTCCAAGCTCAGGGCCAGAGATATAAATTACAAAAAAGAACTTGAGAGTATTGTGGAAAGAAGGACACATGAACTACAGGATGCGCTTGTAGCAACGAATAATATGAGCACTGAATTAATACAAAGATTTACGCGGATAGCTGAATACAGGGACACTGACACCGGCAATCATATTTCACGAATAGGGCTTTACTCTCAGAAGCTTGCAGAAGCTTTACATATGCCTGAGGACTTTGTTACTGCAATCACGTTTGCGAGTTCTATGCACGATATAGGGAAGATCGGCATACCCGACAACATACTGTTGAAACCCGGCAAACTCACCGCTGAAGAATTCGAAGAAATGAAAACGCATACGGTTATTGGGAAGAATATCCTAGAGGGCTCATTGCACCCTATTATTCAAATGGCTGAGTCAATTGCTTTGCATCATCATGAAAGATGGGATGGAACGGGATATCCGAGCGGGCTGAAAGGAAACGAGATACCAATTGCGGGCATGATTGTTATGATTGTTGATCAGTATGATGCACTGAGAAGCATCAGGCCGTATAAGCCTTCTCTCAACCATAATGAAGTATTTAATATAATTGTAGAGGGCGACGGAAGAACAAAACCCGAACACTTTAAACCGGAAATATTAAGCGCATATATCGAAGTAGCTCCGGTATTTGATGAAATATTCAATAATGCAACCCTGCCGGGCAAGTTAAGCCCTTCTTCTGTTAGCATCATTACCGGCAGCACTACAACGGAAGCCCGACACTCTCCGGTCATATAACGGACATGAGTAATTATTAGACCTGAAGCATCGTCGGGGATAAATCAGCGCCACTAACAGATCAATATAATCTAAGGTAATGATATAATGTCCTTAATAGCCTATGCATATAAATTCAATTTCAGGCTTTTAGTGACACCTGATATAATTCAAGTAGATTAGATCATGAGAACTCTTTTTTCCTTTATTGTTTTATTTTTTTTACTCCCTTCATACCCATATGGAAGCCTTGTTTATGGGGAGCATACAGATACAATCGCATCATCTCTTCATAACAAACAGCTGCAGACAATCATAGTAGACCACTACTACCCGTACACGTTTGTGAACCAGGACGGTGCACCTGACGGTTTCACTGTAGAATTAATAAAGGCAGTCACCCAGGTGATGGGGATGGATCCTGAAATTCGCGTAGACACGTGGGATAAGGCTCGTAGTGCATTGCAAACAGGATCAATTGATTTTCTTCCAATGATGGCCTATTCCGTTGAAAGAGATAAAGAGTTTGATTTTTCAGCCCCGCACACTATCGCTTTCGATGCTTTTTTTACAAGGAAAGGCACTCCGCATATTCGTTTCATGGATGATCTGCGAGGAAAAGAGATCATAGTAATGAAGAATGATCAGGCCCATGATTTTGTCCGTTCCACTGATTTCATAAAAAGTGATCAATTGATTCTCATCGACAGTTTACCTCAGGCCCTTAGAATGCTGTCTTCAGGTAAAGCTGACACAGCATTAATGCCGGAACTAATCGGATTAATTTTCATAAAGGACCTGCACCTCACTAACCTCGAACTCGAACCCATTGTTGTTGACTCATACTTGAGGCCCTTCAGTTTCGCGGTAAAGGAAGGCAATCCCGAACTTTTGGAAAGGTTAAGCCAGGGATTGAGCATTGTAAGAGAGACAGGCCGATATAAAATATTATATGAAAAATGGTTCGGCGCTGTTGATCCTGAGGGACTGTCTGCAAAGAGGGCTTTAAAAAACTTCATTCTGATATCACTTGTCTTTATCCTGGGCGGAGGGATCTTGTTTTTATGGTCACTTTCATTGAAAAAGCAGGTAGCTGTACGAACCAGGAGTCTTAAAGATGAAATACATGAGCGAAGACATGCCGAGGATGAGCTGAGAAAAAGCGAAGACAAGTACAGGACTCTTATAGAAAACCTCCCGCAGAAAATATTTCTTAAAGACAGCAAATCAGTCTATTTGTCATGTAATGATAACTTTGCCGCTGATTTCAACATGAATCTAAGAGATATCGCCGGCAAAACGGATTATGATTTTTTCCCAAAGGAATTAGCGGAAAGATATAGAGCAGATGATAAAAGAATTTTGGAGTCGGACATAACCGAAGACCTGGAAGAGCCTTACTCCCTAAATGGAGAACAGTTTTGGATTCATACGGTAAAGACTCCTGTCAAAGATGACGAGGGCAATACTACTGGAATATTAGGTATTTTCTGGGACATCACTAAACGCAAGAAAGCAGAAGAGGCCCGTCAGGAGAGCGAATCACAATATCGTTCTTTGTTCGAAAACATCCCCGCAGGATTCGCCTATCATAAGATTTTAGTTGATGAAAGCAATAAGCCAATCGACTATGTTTTTCTGGAAGTTAATTTGAATTTCGAAAAAAATACAGGATTAATAAAAGATGATATTATCGGGAAAACAGCAACAGAGGTTATTCCGGGAATTAAGGATTCGAGTTCGGATTTAATCAGCATATACGGCAATGTCGCGATGACCGGCAAGGAAGAAAGATTTGACCGCTATTTCGAACCTTTCAAGAAATGGTATGCAATCACTGTCTACAGTATAAAAAGGGAATATTTCGTTGTTTTATTTGATGAAATCACAGCCCGAAAGGAAATCGAAGAAGACTTAAAATTATTCAGAACTCTTATTGACCAGTCAAATGAAGCTATTTTCATTATTGATCCGGCAACAAGCCTCATTCTCGATTTCAATCCTACTGTATGCAATAACCTGGGATATGATTGTGAGGAGCTGCTTACTATGAAAATCACAGACATTGAGGCATCTCTTCCTGACTCCTTCTCCTGGGAGAAGCATGTTAATGAATTAAAACTCAAGGGCTCTTTACTTTTTGAGGGGACTCATAAGCGCAAAGACGGATCCACATTCCCAGTTGAAATTAATGCTAAATATTTAACTATAGAAAATAGTGGATATATGCTAGCTCTAGCCAGAGACATCACAAATCGTAAGAAGCTTGAATCACAACTCCTGCATGCACAAAAGATGGAATCGATAGGTACATTGGCCGGCGGTATTGCCCATGACTTTAATAATATTATTACTGCCATAATGGGCTTTTCAAGTATTTTAAACAGGAGGATGCAAAATGATGATCCGTTGCATATATATGTGGAGAACATACAAACAGCAGCAGAAAATGCCGCTAATTTGACCAGCAATCTCCTAACATTCAGCAGAAAACAGATCATCAAACCCATTCTTATAAATTTAAATGAGCTCATTAAGAAAGTGGATAAATTTCTCTTGCGTATCATTGGTGAAGATATCCAGTTCAAAACAGTCCTTGCTGATAAGCAGTTAAATGTAATGGTGGATTTTGGCCAGATGGAACAGGTCCTGATGAATCTGGTTACAAACGCTAGGGACGCCATGCCTAAGGGCGGGGAGTTAACGATATGCACCGAATCATTCATAATTGACAATGAATTCATAAAATCCAGTGGCTATGGAGAATCCGGCCAGTATGCCCGCATTTCAATATCAGATACCGGCACCGGCATTGATGAGTTCACAAAACATAAAATATTTGAGCCTTTTTTCACAACTAAAGAAGTAGATAAGGGAACAGGTCTTGGCCTGGCTATGGTATACGGGATAATTAAACAGCATCATGGGTATATAAATGTTGACAGTGCGCTTGGTAAAGGGACTACTTTTACAATTTATATACCCATGGCAAGGCAGGAATTGACAGACATGGGAGATAAAGCACCAGGAGAACCAGCTCCTGCCGGCGGCCATGAGACTATACTCATTGCAGAAGATGACTCAATGCTAAGAGAGCTTATGTCATCTGTACTTGCGGAATTCGGATATAATGTAATTACTGCTGAAGACGGTGAAGATGCTGTCATTAAATTCATCGAAAATAAAGACACTATCCAGTTCTTGATATTAGATGCAATAATGCCAAAAAAATATGGAGCTGATGCATACGACGAAATAAAAAAGATTAAACCTCATATTAAAGGTATCTTTTTGAGCGGCTATACAAAGGAGACTATACAAGAAAAGGATATAACAGATAAAGGAACACGGCTTATATACAAACCGATTAGGCCTGAAGATCTATTGAAAATAGTTAGAGAAGAACTGGATAAATAAGACCAGCAGTCGATTAAAACGAATTATATCTTGTCAAAAGTTTTATTCATCTTGGCATAGTATTCCATCTCAAGCAACCGCACCTTTGTATTAACCCCCAATGCATACCCTCCTATTGAGCCGTTTGATTCTATAATCCTGTGACAAGGCACCACTATGGGAATGGGATTTTTAGAAAGGGCCTGTCCTACAGCCCGTACTGCACCTGGTCTGCCGATTGTCTCTGCAACCCATTTATAAGATCTGGTCTCTCCAAAGGGAATTAAACTCAGGGCCGACCACACCTCCCTCTCAAACTCTGTTCCTTTATGAAATGTGAGCTTCTGAGTAAACCCGTTGTTTGAACCCTTAAAATATGCATTCAACTCCGTTATGAATTCTTCAGGAGCGCTCTCTTGTTTAAAGGAGATATTGGAAGGCTTTTCGAAGGTGACCCCGCTGAGGCACTTTCCTGAAAATATCAGATAAATAGTACCCAGTGTACTCGTATAACTATCGTAGAAAAAGGAAGACCTTTCTTCTGATTTCATGATCATTCACGACCTGACTCTCCGGACTTCTATAACTCCGCTGATCTGGGCCAGTTTTCTTAGTGTATCATCAAGTTGCTTCTTATCTCTTATCTCAAGAGTAAAATTAAAAAGCGCCTGTTTCTCGTGGGTCGATGATGCATCGAGATGATTGATATTGACATTGTTTGTCGACAAGACAGCACTTAATTCGGCTAGCAGACCGCGTTTGTCAACCGTGAGCACCTGCGTTTTTACCGAATAGGTGGCCTCACCGTCTCCTGCCCAGTCTACTTCAACAAGCCGGTCTACATCAATCGTATTGGAGTCTAGAGTTGGACAGTTCGCTGTATGTATGGACACACCCCTTCCCCTTGTAACAAACCCCGTTACCTTCTCGCCGGGAAGCGGATAACAGCATTTTGAGCGGTGAAACATTATGTTGTCAACGCCCATGATTTTTATTCCCTTGCTTTCCTCGACCGGTTTCTTGTCCTTAAGATCAGTTACCAATTCGCCTTCAGCTTTTTCGGGTTCAGGAAGCAGTTTTTTTATGATCTTATGAACTGAAAGTCTTCCATAGCCGATAGCCACATACAGATCCTCGTAGGTATTAATCCTGTAGGGTTTTGCAAGCTCAAGTATCTCTTTTGATTTCGCCAGCGACGGGCTGAGGCTGTTTTTCCGGAGAGCCTTTTCCAGTAACTCTGCTCCCAGTGTAAGCCCCTTCTTTCGCTCTTCGATCTTGAGCCACTGTTTTATTCGCGACTTTGCACGCTGGGTCTGAACAAATTTCAGCCAGTCCCTGCTCGGAGTATGACCATTCGAGGTAATGATCTCAATAGTATCGCCGTTCTGAAGCTTATACCGTAGCGGCACAATCCTACGGTTAATCTTTGCGCCAGTGCACTGGTGTCCTACTTCAGTATGGATGCTGTAAGCAAAGTCAACGGGAGTTGAATCTGCAGGCAGCTCTACAATGTCACCCTCAGGTGTAAATACATAGACGACAACAGGAACAATGTTCCCCTTGACCGCCTCAAGAAATTCCTTTGCATCCGGGGTGTCCTTCTGTGATTTCACAAACTCCCGCAGCCAGGCAAAGTACTTCTCGTCCACCTTGTCGCCCCGGTCTTTTTCCTTATACTTCCAGTGAGCGGCAATCCCCTCTTCCGCAATCCGGTCCATCTCCTCTGTCCGTATTTGAAATTCGACCCGCTCACCCTTTGGTCCAATTATGGTCGAGTGCAGGGATTGATACAGATTCGATTTCGGTGCACCAACAAAATCTTTAAACCTGCCGGGCACTGGGGTCCAGAGAGAATGGATGAGTCCGAGGGCGGCATAACAGTCGGACTGGGTATCAGCAATGATCCTGATCGCAATAACATCATATACGAGTTCAAAGGGTATTTTCTGCTTCTGCATTTTTTGATAAATACCGTAGAAGTGCTTTATTCTCCCGAAGACTTTTCCGGGTATCGATGCAGCTCTGAGATGCGCTTCAACGATCTTGATTACCTCATATAAGTACCCTTCCTGCTCTTCTTTTTTCTTTGCAACTTTCTGCTCTAGCTCCTTGTAGGTATCAGACATGAGAAATTTAAAACTCAGGTCTTCAAAATCCGACTTCAGCCACCCAATACCAAGCCTGTTCGCAAGGGGAGCATATATATCCAGAGTCTCACGTGCAATCATCTCTCTCTTGGGAGCAGAGAGATACTCAAGGGTCCTCATATTGTGGAGCCTATCGGCAAATTTTATGAGAATCACCCTCATGTCTTCCGCCATCGCAAGAAACATCCTTCTGAAGTTCTCTGCCTGCGCTTCTTCAGAAGTCCTGAATTCCATCTTGGCCAGTTTTGTCAGACTTTCGACGAGAAATGCGACGTCTTCTCCGAAGAGGGCCCGTATATCCTCTGTCGTTGTATCGGTATCTTCAACAGTATCATGCAGTAAGCCGGTAGCAATAGAATTGGTATCCAACTTCATATCACATAGGATTCCGGCTACAGCGAGGGGGTGTTCAATATAAGGATTTCCAGCTTTACGTTTCTGTTTATAGTGTACTTCGTTTGAAAAGGCATAGGCCCTTCTCAGGAGGTCGGCATTGGCTTCAGGGTTATACGAAATGACCTTGTCTATAAGCGCATCAACTGTATTTATGTCCCTGAGTATTACCATAAGATATTATACATTCAAGGTAGGTTAAAGTCGAAAGCATAATACAATTTTTACAAAATCAAATTAGTATAGATGAGAGAAAGCGGTATGGATACAGCACTGACTTATACTGAAAGACACTCACAAAAATACAACTTAGTATCAAGCTGACATTAAGTTATTGGTCCTTCATGTGACTGTTTTTTCAAGTTCAACCGGACGAACTGAAGGCCTGATGGCTTTAAGATTGAGCTGAAGAATACGAGTACCGTTCCATTCATTTATACCCGGAACAAACGCAACATCCAGAGACACCGCATCTTCCAGAGTGCTCATCTGTTCACCTAAGCCAAATCCGATAGTATCAAAATGTACAGACTTCTGTTTGAGCTGCATCTTGAGGTGATTCTTCCCTACAATCCGATGGTTCATAATATGAATATCTTTGGAACCGAACACAGGCTCCCTGTTCGAATTGCCAAACGGTTCCAGCATGTGCAGCTCATTGATCAGACTAAAGCTCAAATCCGCGAATTTGACGGCAGCGTCTATTTCCAGAACTGGCACCATATCTTCTGCACTCAACGACCTCTCCACGATAACATTCATCCGCTCCCTAAACAGCGGCAAATTATCAACTGAAAGCCTTAGACCAGCCGCCTGGCGATGGCCTCCATATCCGAGCAGCAGGTCCTCGCATTCAGCAATCGCCTGATACAGATGAAACGCCGGTATCCCACGTGCTGAGCCTTTTACATAACCATCTTGTTCTGATAAAAGGAATACCGGACGGTAAAAGGTATCAACAAGCCTCGATGCAACAATACCAACTACCCCGGGATGCCAATCAGGAGATGACAGCACAATGGCATTCCCAGGATTCTCCGGATCTATCATCTCCAGTGCCGATTTCAATACATCAGCCTCGATTTTTCTCCTTTTTATGTTCTGCTCATCGAGAAGCCCGGCCACGCCGTTAGCGACTCCAATATCGTCGGTCAAGAAGAGCCTGACGACCTCACCGGCGTCATCAAGCCTGCCAGCTGCATTGATCCTCGGTATTAATGTAAACGACAGGTTCATTGAACTGAGGGGCTTATCAAGCGTCAATCTGTCCTTCATCGCCTGAATCCCCATCCTGCAAGGCACGCTATTTATTTTCTCTAATCCATAGGTAACAAACACCCTGTTCTCCCCAGTTAGCGAAACCGAATCAGCAATCGTCCCGAGGGCTACAAGATCCAGTAAATCCCCTGGTATAATTTGAGATTTGGGATTTGGGATTTGGGATACTAAAGCCTGTACAAGTTTAAATGCAACGCCTACTCCGGCGAGGTACTTAAATGGATATAGAGAGTCTTTTCTGTGGGGGTCGATGACTGCAATTGCCTGAGGCAGTATTTCTGGTGGTTCATGATGGTCGGTGATAATTACGTCCATCCCCAAGGAACTGGCATTCTGCACTTCCTGCACGGAAGTGATACCGCAGTCGACTGTTATGATGAGCCCGGCGCCGCTGTCCTTTGCCTTCTGAACACCTTTACTGCTCAGGCCGTACCCTTCGGTTATTCTGTTGGGGATATGATACGCGGTGTTTAGGCCGAGTTTACTCAAAGTATAAATCATGATGGCCGTTGCGGTAAGTCCGTCCGCATCATAATCACCATGAACAAAAACAGTTTCGTTCCTCTCAATGGCGATCTTGATCCTATCAACAGCCTTCTGCATATCAGGCATTAAAAAAGGGTCGTGAAGGTCGTCCAATGAAGGAGTGAGAAATTCCCTGATAGCTTCCTCGCTCTTCATCCCGCGGTTCACAAGAACCTGCGCAAGCACAGGAGATATGGATGTCTTATGTGCAAGAAATTCGAGGAATTCAGGGTTAGTTCTGTTTACAAGCCAGTTACGGTCCATATTTCTTTGATCCACAGGTTACATAAATTACACAGATTTAGGCAGAGCTTATATTATGTCGATAGCAACTATAATTCTTAATCTGTCTGATCTGCGAAATCTGCGGACGGAATATTTATTTTTTCGCTACAGCCTTTTCTTCGCCCATAAGCAAGACAATCGGGCTTGCAACATACATTGATGAGTAGGTACCGATAGCAATGCCCAGCATAATCGCCAAAGCAAAGTCATGCATTACCTCGCCACCAAGGATATATAGCGAAAAAGCTGCGAAAAAAGTGGTAAGTGAAGTTATGATAGTTCTTGATAGCACTTCGTTCAAGCTCTGATTCACTATTTCTATCGTAGATTTTTTTCTTTTGTATTTCAGATTTTCACGTATCCTGTCAAACACGACCACAGAATCAGTGAGCGAATATCCAGCAATCATAAGAAGTGCAGAGACAATTATAAGGTTAATCTCTTTCCCGGTGAGAAAAAATATACCGAGAACAGCCAGGACATCATGGAACGTAGCTACGGTTGCACCAACACTGAACCTAAACTGAAATCGTACTGTTATATAGATAAGAATGCCTACAATAGAAGCAACAATCGCCCACAATGCATCCTTCCTAAGTCTCGCTCCAACCTTGGGGCCTATCTCGGTTGAGGAATCGACTACAATGTTATTTTCGGAGAACTTTGCAGAAAGCACAGAAATAATTTCTTTTGAAAGGGTTCCAAGCTGCTCCTGTCCTTTCTTTGTCTTAATAAGAATCTTGTTTTCAGTTGGCAGTTCCTGGAGGTCAAAATCTTCTATACCACCATCGATCAATGTCTGTCTAACCTCCTGCAGAGGGACTGATTCATTGAACTTGATCTGTACTGCAGTACCACCGGCAAAATCAATCCCGAGATTCGCAGCGCCTCTGGACATCTGCACGATCGTAATTAACCCTATAATCATCAGTACAGTTGAAACAGTAAGGGCGATGTTCCTTTTGCCCATAAAATCAAAATGCGTCTTCTTTAATAGTTGAATCATATGCTAAGCCTCTTAACTTCACGGTGCGCGGTTATGAGATCAAAAACTGTCTTAGTCCCGATAAGCGCCGTAAAAAGGTTAATAAAAACACCCAGTCCCAGTGTTACCGCAAAACCTTTTATCGGTCCTGTTCCGAATTGGAAGAGAACTATTGCGGTTATCAGGGTCGTAACGTGTGAGTCAAAAATTGTCCAGAATGCTTTGTCATACCCTGAGTCAATCGCTGCCCTCGGAGTTTTCCCAAGCCTAAGCTCCTCCCTGATCCGTTCGAACATCAGAACATTACTGTCAACCGCCATACCCACAGCCAGTATTATCCCAGCGATACCGGGCAGTGTAAGTGTTGCACCAAATGCCGAGAGTGCACCTATAAGGCATATCACATTCAGGGCGACGGCAAAGTCTGCGATCACACCTGACATCCTGTAGTACACAATCATAAAGATAATGACAAGCAGAGCACCGATAAGACCAGCCCTCACCCCTGCCTGTATTGAATCTCTTCCAAGCGATGGTCCGACCGTAATGTTCTGCAACATCGTCATTGGAGCGGGAAGAGACCCCGACCGCAGTACAATCGCAAGATCACGGGCTTCCTGCATATCAAAACTACCGCTGATCATTGCGCTGCCTCCAGATATTTTATCCTGGATGACCGGAGCAGAATATACATTATTATCAAGGACGATCGCAAGACGTTTCTTTACGTTATTGCCGGTGATCTGCTCAAAGAGCTTTGCGCCCGTCAGATCAAAATCAATTGATACATATGGTTCATTATACTGCTGATCAATATTCACCCTCGCCTCCCGGAGAAATTCACCGGTCATAAGGGACTGTTTTTTCATTAGGTATACACTCTTGCTCTCTATACCGGTCTCATTGTCAACTCTCCGGCCAAAGAGGATCTCGTCACCTTCGGGGATTTTATCTCCAAACTCCTCCAATAATGCTGCCTCTCCATTAGATTCAATATTGAACGGAATCTGAGCGGCAAATGGGGAGTCCTCATCAAGGAGTTTAAACTCGAGGATTGCCTGGCTTCCAATAAGTTTTCTCGCACGTTCGGGGTCCTTCACTCCAGGAAGCTGGATAACCAATTCATTTTCACCCTGCCGGTGGATTGTTGGTTCAGCAACTCCGAATGCATCAATTCTGTTACGAATCGTCTCCAGAGCCTGGTCAACTGCAAACTCCTTGATCCTGCTGATCTCGTCATCATCAAGCCTGTATATAGTCTTGTCTCCAGACGTTGTATATTTTTCAAGAACTTGAAACTCGCTGCTAATTTTTTCTAATGCCTTTTTATCGGACGAGACCAAAATTATGTCCCGATCTTGCTTCTCAACAGTTGCCTCAATATTATCTTCATTGAAAGTATTCGAGAGACTCGATGCCATTCTATCCAAAGTAATATTCACAGCCTCATCACCATCT
>PJEL010000724.1_pt1 | contig 37463 bp, 48 predicted proteins | sample 1853271 | NCBI WGS metagenome assembly PJEL01 (sample SAMN08108733, study PRJNA415343) | Invertebrate metagenome, whole genome shotgun sequencing project. | host: Globobulimina | place: Sweden: Gullmar Fjord | collected 2015-08
CTTCCATCAATCAATCAATAACGACAAAAAGTGACGAAGTTTTATTTTATGCAAAAGCTGTAACAGGAACACCAAATTTGGTATTGTTAACAGCACAATAATATACACTAATTCAAAAAAAGGGGGAATCATGGTAAGACCTAAGAGGGACAAAGAGGCAGAGGAAAAGAAAAAAGAAGCAAGGAGGGCAAGGCTTGCGCAAGAGAAGATTGAACGCGATGAGGCAGAAGCACAGATTGAACCGGTTAAAAAATTATCTCCCGAACAAAGGATTGACCGGCTGGAATTTGTGGTTGCAAAAATGGCCCATTACAAAGGTTGTGGTAAGATCATAACAGAGGTCAACCTGACTCCTTGGTTTCCCACTAAAAGGGAAATGACAAGATGGAAAAATGAACATGCTGAAAAACCATCAATCTGGTAAACTTTAAAAAATAGTTATGTGCTGACATGGTAAAACGAAAAGGAAAAACCGGTAGGCCACTAAAATACAAGAAGGAGTATGATAATATTGCATATGTCTCTTGTCGTGATGGTGGCCTAACCGATCCAAGCTTGGCAGCTATGTTTAAGGTTGACCGGTCCTGTATAAATGCCTGGAAGAATGATCACCCGTCTTTTAAAAAGGCCTTGATTAAAGGTAAGGACGAGCATGACTCTTTACTTGCCGAAAAGTTTTTACTGAAACGTGTTAAAGGTTTTAAATATACTGAAACTACACAGAAGCCCGTTAAGACCGATATAATAGATGAGTTAACTGGTAAAAAGATTGGCGTTAAAACACGGATGGAGGTTGTTAAGAAAGTTAAGAAACAGGTTATCCCTTCAGTCAAGGCAATGAAGTATTGGTTAAAAAATCGGAATAGTGATCGTTGGCCCGATAAGTTTGGGCTTGAATTTGATGACATGACGGTTAGGGTTCGTAAAAAAGAATTTACCGGTGAGGATTTACCGGATGATATTAAAAAAGAGATACTGGAGGATGATTAATGCCTGAAATAGAGTATATCACAAAACCCCAGGGAAAGGTTCTTGACCAGTTTGATAAATGTCGGGAAAGAGTTTCGGTTATTATCGGACCGTTGGGTTCTGGCAAAACCATTGGAACTATTTTGAAAATCCTTGATTTAATTATGGAGCAAGAGCCATGCATGGTTGAAAAGCATAAACATTTTATGGCAAGACCTTCGAGGGTGGTTGCTGTTCGGAATACTTACAGTGAATTATTCTCCACCACCATTAAAGATTGGTTAGATGTTCACGGTGATCTTGGCCCGTTTAAAGAGGGCAGCAAACAACCGCCAAGACAATTATTGAAATTTAAACTTGAGGACGGAACCCGGGTTGATAGTGAAATCGTGTTTATCAGTTTTGACAGGCCCGACCATGTCAAGAAAGCAAGGGGCTTGCAGCCTACTATCATATGGGCGAATGAGATGAAGGAATTAGACAAGGCTAATATTGATATGCTTGATTTGAGACATGGGCGATACCCTGCAAAAAAGAAAGAGGGGGTTGCTTCTACGTGGCATGGCATATTAGGTGATTCAAACGCCCCTGATACGGATCACTGGCTTTATAAGCTGGCTGAAGAAACAAAACCTAAAGGATGGAAGTTTTATAAACAACCAGGGGGTGTTAAAAAAGTTGCTGGTCGTTGGGTCCCAAACTTTGAGGCTGAAAACCTTAATACTTTAGATGGTGGTATTGGTTATTATGTACAAGGCACACAGGGTAAAGCTAATGACTGGATTAAGGTAAATTTAGCAAATGAATATGGTTTCGTGTCAGATGGAAAGCCTGTCCACCCCTGGTATGTTGATAGTACGCATTGTCAAGACGTGGAGTTTGCTCCTGACAAGGAAAAAAATATAATTCTTGGTTTTGACTTCGGGAGAATGCCAGCATGTTTATTTTTGCAAGAGGGTAGCTTTTCAAGGTGGGTGGCCTTTGATGAATTTTTAGGGGAAGATGTGGGAACCGTGGCCTTTGCTCCTGAATTGAAAAAATATATTGATAAAGAATATCCTGATTTTAAATTTAAAGGTTGGGGTGATCCTTCAGGGGCCAATAAAGGACAAGCAACGGACGAAACGCCTTTTTTACTTCTCAGGGCCGCAGGGGTGCCGTGTCAACCGACATTAACAAATTCTCCAACGATCCGCAGGGCAGCACTTGAAAACCCTATGAAAGAACTTTGCATGGACGGTAAGCCCCGGTTTTTAATCTTGCCAAAGTGTAAGGTGACAAGAAAGGGTTTGCAGGGCGGTTTTAAGTATAAACGAATTATGATCAGTGAGGAAAAGTATTCAGAAGAACCGGATAAGAATAAGTTTTCACACCCTGTTGAGGCCCTTGAATATGCTTTACAGGGTGAAGGTGAAGGGCGCAAAGCGTTGATACGGCCGGATAGTCATTTTGATAAACCAATAGTGGCAGAAGTTGGATTTAATGTGTTTGAATAATGAAACAAAGCCAAAAAACAATAATTGATATTTTCATAATATTCACACAATCAAAATGCAAATCATGGATTATGAAATTTATCAAAAAAGACTTCAGTCACGTGTTTGCAATGAAGAAAAGCCCAGGTGGTCAATTTTGGATTGTGATTGACCCAATGCTTTCATACTTAGATTGCGACATTGTACTAGTTGAGAAATACCCACATCCAAGATTATTTGTTGACACGGAAGCCGTTATTTTACCGGTTAAAGCAAAGATAGGAACAGAATCAAGATGGTCGTTTTGTGTTTTTAATTGCGTAGAAGTTGTTAAGGCTTTGTTGGGGGTTAAGGCTTTTTGGGTATGGACGCCGTGGCAGTTATATAAATATTTAATAAAATGGAGGCCTGAAAATGTCTAAAGTTATTGATCCTGGTAAACATGCAAGGAAAAAAGCAAGAGAAGCAGAGGCGCAACAAAGCGAACTACTTGCAAAGCAAAAGCAAAAAGAAGACTTGAGGCTTGCGGAAGAAACGAGCGAGGTTTCAAAAAGAAGGGCCTTGACAGCTCGTGGTGGTGGCCGATCACTTTTGATTAAAACTTCTCCAAAGGGTGTACCGAATTTAGGAGGTTGAAAATTTTTAATAAGGGGGAAATGAAAAAATGAAAACTGTAAAAGAGTTAATTGAAAGATATGAAGATGTTAAAAAAGTATTTCAAGAAGAAATAGACAAAGCTACTGACTTAACTAATGGTAACGAAAATATTTCTGTAAGTTTTTGGACTGAGAATCTTATAGAGGCAGACAATGATAGAGAAAGAAAAAGAATCCAAGTAAAAATGATAAACAGGTTTTTAAATAATTTAAAATTAATTGAATAGTGGGGCTAAAGTAGATAAAAAGGACTGACAAAATGGAAATTCCAAAAGGCCTTGGTAGCATGAAAACCCTGTTAAAACGGGCTGATAAAGCAAGGGAAGTATGGGAGTTGTGGAGGTCAATACATCAAGAGGCCTTTGATTTTTCAGCACCACAAAGGAGCACATTTCACCAGCATTCACCCGGCCAGAGAAAGAACAGGCACGTGTTTGATAGCACTGCCATTGATGGGCTGGTGACTTTTGCAAATAGGATTCAAGGTGCTTTGGTTCCGGCGTGGATGGAATGGCAAAAGTTAGTTTCGGGAACTGATATCCCAGACGAAGAAAAAGACAAACTTAATACTTTGTTAGAAAAGGAAACCGAAACTTTTTTTTCAATTGTAAATCATTCCAATTTTTCAACAGAAATAACGCCAAGTTTTTCAGACTTAGGAATCGGCACCGGGGCAATTCAGCTTGACGAAGGATTGTTTAACGAGGAAAGCCCTGTTTTGTTTTCTAATGTTCCTCTTGCGGAGCTTCACCCCGAAACACCCATAAAAGGTATAATTGAAAATGTGTGGAGGCCTCAAGAAGTTGAAGCTGGAATGATACAGCAAACGTGGCCTAAAGCCGATCTCCCCCCTGAAGTTTTACAGAGGGCAGAAAAACAACCACATTTTAAGGAAAAAATTTTAAATGGAATGTTGTTAAACCCAAAAGACAGACTGTATCACCAGCTCGTTATTCATAAAGCCAAAAAGAAATTGATATTTACCCAATCTTTTAAGACAAAACGATTGATAGTTTTTCGTTGGCATGTGACACCCGGTGAAACTTTCGGGCGGGGGCCGATACTTGACAAAATGGCTGATATCAGAACAGTCAATAAGGTCAAGGAATTCATTTTACAAAATGCAGCTATTCAAATGGCTGGCATGTATACGGGGCGGGATGATGGTGTTTTTAACCCTCAGACTGTGCGCATAGCCCCGGGAATAGTTATGCCAGTGTCAAGCAATGAAACAAAAAATCCAAGCTTGGCAGCATTGCCCAGGGCCGGGGATATCGGAATAGGTGACCTAATCCTTAAAGATCTTCAGGAAAGCATTAAAAAATCTTTGCTTGCTGATCCTTTGGGAGATTTTGAAGATCCGGTCAGGACGTTGGGCGAACAAATGATGCGAATGCAAGAAACTTTAAAGGATCGTGGTGCATCTTTTGGGCGTTTAAAATCTGAACTTATTGAACCAGTTGTTGCCGGAATTGTTGACATAGCACAAAGTCAAGGGAAAATGGCTCCCATTATTATAAACGGGAAAGAGGTTACAATTCATCATTCTTCCCCCTTGGCGAAGGCTGAGGATATGGAAGATTTTCAGAATAGCCAATTATATATGGAGATGCTTGGTTCCTTGCCTCAAGAGTTGGTTATGGGCACCGTTAGGCTTGAAGACTTTCCAAAATATTGGGGAGAAAAATTATCGATGCCTGCCGAATTTAACAGGGACGATGACGAACGGGAAGCATTTGCAAAAGGGCTGATTGAGGTAGCACGGCAAGGGGGAATAGATGAAAAAGGAACAACAGGACAAGCTTGATAATTTTTTTGACGAATTAAGTTATGATGTTGACCCGGCAGAGGTTTTGCGGCTTCAGGAAGAACAAAAAGCAGAACGGGATAAGCTTGATTACTTGATTCATCGCACGTTTGAACAGCACAAACCCGGCAAAGAGCTTTTGGCAATTTGGGAAGAAATTTTGATCATGCAACCAGGAGCAGCTCCGGAAATGAATAATATCGAAATAGGTATTCGTGAAGGGTATAAACAGTTTATCAGGGGGATAAAATTAACCGTAGCTAAAGTAGAAAAGGGGGAATAAATTATGATAGATGATCCGAGCGCAGGTCCAGGAACAGACCCAAATGCAGACTTAAATCCAAATCCAGACCCAAATCCAGACCCAAACGCAGACCCAAATGCAGACCCAGGAACACCGGCTCCGTGGTATTTAGCGGAGGGCGTACAAGGCGTAGGAGATATGCCGGATTATTTTAAGTTCGACAAATACCAAAATCTTTCAGAACAGGCAAAGGCCTACAAGGATCTTGAATCACAGTTTGGCAGCTTTACAGGTGCGCCTAAAGATGGGTATCAGGTCAATTTGTCTGAAGATGTAACAAATGCCGGGATTGAAATAAACAAAGAAGATCCATTGTATGAAGAAGCGATTAAGTTTGCCGGTGACAATCAAATGAATCAAGAGGGTTTTGATTCTATGATGAATCTTTATGCAACAGCTAAAATCGCAGACGTTCAAGCCCTTGATAAATATAAAGAAGATCAAATTGCAGGGATGGACAATGGACAGGCCCGGGTTAACAACTTAATAGCATGGGGCAAGGCCAATCTATCCGAAGAGTTATTTAAAGGGTTTGAAGACATGCCAACGTCGGCAGAAGCCGTATTGTCCCTGGAACACATTATTGGTATGACCCAGGCGCAGTCTATCACCCCCAATGGTGGGAGTGGTAGCGATGAAACGATATCGGCAGAAGAGTTGACCGCTATGCAGTTTGAAAAAGATGAATATGGAAACCGTAGATTGTCTACCGACCCGGCTTTTAGGGCTAAGTTTGATGATCTTATGAAAAAGAAACATGGCTCCCAGGATCACAATATTATTGTAGGAGCTTGACAGCTATAATTTTTTGTGTCACTTGTGACATATAAAATATAATCTTTCCGATACCCTTCATCTTTGGAGGCCGGAAGCTGGACACTTTGAAACCTTTTGACAGGCAACGAATTGACCCGTTTTTTCGGACACTCAATAAAAGCCAAAAACTTTTAACCAAGGATGGAGGGCAAAACCAAATGAGTAAAAACTTAACAAATGCAGCCGTGATCGAGTTTGACGCTGAAGTCAAGCATGAATATCAGGGCAAGGCAAAACTGCGAAAAACTGTCACCATAAGAACGGGTGTTAGGGGTGAATCTTACAAGTTTACCCGAATGGGCAAAGGTATTGCTAATCAAAAGGCTTCTGCTGCTGATGTTACGCCTATGGATATCAGCCACGACCGGCAGACAGCTACAATGTCAAACTGGGAAGCCCCGGAGTATACAGATATCTTTGATGCCCAGGAAGTCAATTTTGACGAAAAACAGGAATTGGCACAGACCATTGCCGGTGCAATTGGGCGGCGTGAAGATCAAACGATCATTGACGCAATGCTTTCTGGAACAATCACTTATGCTGCTACGAATGATCAAAATCCTGATACCGGACGTATCCTGGACATTTCTGGCACAAGGAACTTTGACGTTGCGGCTGTTAGAACTGCATTACAGCACCTTGAGGAAATAGAAGCGGATTCGAGCGATCGTCATATTCTTGTTCGTCCGGCTGCTATGAGTGAAATGTTGGACGACACAGAAGTGACCGGGGCTGATTATGTATCCGTTAAAGCCCTTATTAATGGCGAATTCAACACTTATCTTGGCTTTACATGGCACAAGGTCGGCGTTAGGGCTGAAGGTGGACTTCCCGGCGTTGCTGCTGATAGGATCGCTTATGCGTACCACAAACCATCAATCGGGATTGCAATTGGTATTGATATGAAAACAACTATTGATTGGGTTCCGACAAAAACCGCATGGCTTGCAAATGGCCTTTTCAAGGCCGGTTCTGTTGTAAGGGAGCCACAGGGTATTATCGCAATACAGTACAATGAGACAACATAAAAAACCTGACCGTGGGCGGTTGGCTGCTCTTTTCGGGGGTTGTTTTTCCCCCGCCCCTGGAAAGAGTTTTTTTCAACATTTTAACAATTAATTTTTGGAGGTATATCATGGCTTTTACAGGAGCAAATTTTCTACCTGTTAGCGCAATGGCAAACAGCGACGCACCAAGACAGTACATTTACAAAACGGATGATGCAATTGCAACCGTTATAACAGACGATTATTTCTTGACCCGGTATCAAAATCTTGCCGCAAAAGATATTATTCATGTTGTAATTGGTTTGGCAGAAATTCACACGATAATGGTTATTTCTTCCACGGCTTCAACTGTTACTGTTCAAAATTTGACAAGTCAGGAATTAACAGCGACCGGCACCCTTAGACCGGGCGTTAAGTCCGTTGAAGTCAACCATGCAACAGTTGCGATTCTTGTGGCGATTGCTGACGCAAAGGCACACCAGGGCCTTTTCATGGTAGTTGACACATCGGCTTCAGGGACAGCGGCGCATGTTGTCACGTTGACCGCAGGGACATTTGACGGAACAAATAATGTTGCCACTTTAAATGCCCCGGCTGAAGCCCTTATTGTCTGGTTTGACTCTGCTGGTGCCGGGACAATCGTTGAAAATGTTGGATCTGTTGCTTTGAGCGCAGTCTAAACAAAACAGAAGCGGGGGGTTTCGGCCTCCCGTTTCTCTGATCAAATAGGTGACATGATGTCCACAGACATAGACATGGCAAGTAACGCTCTTTTGTTGATAGGTGACAATCCTATTACGTCCTTTGATGATGAAGGGGCCGGGGCAACCGTTGCCAAGGCTATTTATCGCGAAACATATAGAATGGTTTTATCAGAACACCAATGGTCATTTGCTTTTAAAGAACAGGAGTTAAACAGGAAATCAGCACAACCAGACGACAAAACAAATTATAAATATGCCTTTCAAATTCCCGGTGAAGTGATTCGCATTTATGCAATTTTTCCACATTCAAGATATACTATTGTTGGGGCATCAGTTTATAGCAACGAAACTTCTTTGCTGGCCCGGTATGTTTATCAAGTTGCAGAAACTTCATTACCGCCCCATGTATCAAAAGCGATTGAATATAAACTTGCCTCTGAATTCGCTGTTTCTGTAACTGAAAGTAAAACCAAAGCCGAATATTATGAACAAAAATATCGTGATCAATTATCAATGGCAAGAACTATTGATTCACAAAATAAGCCACAGGTTCCCATTGTTGACTCGCCCTTCATTGACGCTCGCATGGGCGGCGGCGGCTTCATAAGCCAAGGTGGTCGCTAATGGCTAAGGCCTGGAAAATCCAAAGCAGTATGAACAAGGGGGAGCTTGACCCCTTGTTGGTTGGTAGGCTTGACTTATCGGCTTATACTTCCGGCGTTGAGTTGGGAAAAAATGTTTTGTCTATTCCTCAGGGCGGTTTAAAAAAAGTACCTGGAACAAAATATTTAGGCACAGCTTTAGGGGATGGCAGAACAGAAAATTTCAGCTTTAATACTGAACAGAATTACCTTCTTGTTTTTACTAATCTTAGATTACAAATATATAAAGACCATGTTTTGCAAACCAATATAAATGCTTCTGGAAACGATTATTTAGTAACAACGATCACAACGGCGATGATAGCAGAATTTGATTACATTCAATCTGCTGACACGGCAATTATCACACACCCAACTTTACAAACACAGGTGTTGACAAGGACAGGGCATACAGCATGGTCAATAAGCAATGCACCCTTTACAAACATAGCCCAATATGATTTCAATGACGGTTCAAGCCCTGCCGCTGTAAGCGAATCGCATAGGTTGACTTTTGCAAATCATAATGAAGGAGATAGATTTAAAATATCATTACAAGGCATATTGACTGAGGAGTTAGTTTTTGCTGGTGATGACATTTCAAATCTCGTTAATATGGTCAAGGCTGTTCAAGCCTTACCTAACACTGGTAATTCAGGGGTTGAAGGTGGTGTTTTTACCACTGGTTCTGTTTTTGATATAATTTTCACCGACGAAGCGGCTGATGATTATGAGGTGTTGACGATTACGCCTGTTTTTTCCAAAGAATCTACTTTTCAGGTTACAGTAGAAAAAGTTCCACTATATTCTGCTGGATCTCATACAGGCGGCACACATGCAACCATTTTAACGGATGCCTCTGCTGACTTTCCAAACGAAGGGGTTATAAATGGACAAACAGTCACAAACGTCACAGACAGTTCAACCGGCACAATTACCGGGGTGACAACTAATACGGTTACAGTTACGGCATTAGCTGGTGGTAGCGATAATCAATGGGAACTAAACGATACATATCTTATTCAAGTAGGCCTAGGAGACGGAACGTCAAGCAAAGAGGACACATGGTCAGCAACAAGGGGCTGGCCCTCCACCTGTACTTTTCACGAGGGCCGCTTATGGTTCGGTGGTTCAGATGAACGGCCTAATGCTGGTTGGGGTTCAAGGCCTTTTGACTTTTTTAATTTTGATAAGGGCAAAGGGCGGGACGATGAGGCCATAGAATTTATTCTTGACACGGATCAAGTCAACGCTATTACCGGTGTTTTTAGTAATGAAACCCTGCAAATATTCACCACTGGTGCAGCTTTTTATGTTCCAACATCGCCAATCACCCCGGAAAATATTGCGACAAAACCACAACCAAGCTTAGGGGCAAAAAGAATTCGTCCTGTTGCTGCTGATGGTGCTACATTCTTTATTCAAAAAACCGGAAAAGCCCTTGTACAGTTTTTGTACTTAAATGATCTAAAGGCACACCAAACTAAAAGCGTTTCTTTGTTAGCTTCTCACTTAATCAAAAACCCCGTTAAAATTGCGGTTAGCAGGGGAACAGAAACGACAGACGCAAATTATTTATATCTTGTCAACGATGATGGAACAATGACCGTTTTTAACACCCTTCAAGCTGAAGATGTCGCCGGGTTTACTCAATGGATAACTTCAGCGAATAAAACATATGATGGAAAAATTAAAAGCGTTGCTGTTGTTGATGATGAAGTAAATTTTTTAGTAGAACACACTATTGGCGGTTCAACTGTTTATTACATAGAGGTTGAAGATATTGATCTGAATACTAATTGTTCAGTGACAGACACTACAGATGATGCAGAGATTACAGGCCTTAGTCATTTAGAAGGTGAAGCGGTATGGGCCAAAGCTGATGGTGCTTTCATGGGAGAATTTACAGTTGCCAGTGGAAAAATAACCCTTGATCGTACATCGACAGACAAGGAGGCCGGGCTTGCTTATGTTCCAATCGTTAGAACGATGCCCTTAAATGTCGATACTGTAAAAGGCCCCAATGCTTCGGTTAAGAAAAAAATAGCCAGGGTGTCATTGAATCTATATCAATCAAATGGTGTAATTGTTAATGGTGAAAGAATCGCAGATAAAACAACAGGGGTTGACCAGTTCGATGCCCCTGCCCCATTTACCGGTTTTAAAAGATTTTCATTATTAGGTTGGAGTATTGAGGCCCAACTTACAATAACACAAGATACACCAATGCCCTTCACGTTGCTAAACTTAGGTATGGAGGTTGTAATATAATGCAACAATTATTAATTGCTGGTATGGGTCTACAGACGGCTTCATTATTTGGTCAAAGAAGTTTAAGTCGTGCCGCAGCAAGGAGCGCAGGAGCGCAGGGGGAGCTTGAGGCACAGCAAGAAGAGTTGGGGGCCGTAGCAAAGGAAGCAGACAGAAAGGGTGTTCTGGTTAAGGCTTTGGCATCTCAAATCGCCTCTGCTGGAACGAAAGGTATTTCAGCGTTTGAGGGGTCACCGTTAACAATTCTTGAGGCTGATATTGAAAAAGAGGAAACAGCAACCGAAAGGGATGTTTTTTCAACCAAGTTAGCTGCTTTAACCAAAAGAACACAAGGAAGTATTAATAAATCTTTGATAAGGCGTGGTGCTGATATCAATCTTGTTAGCGGTCTGACAAGTGTAGGCTTTCAAGGAGCGCAAGCGGCTTCTGTTCTTGGAGGTAAAAAAGAATAATGGCACGATTTAAGGAAAAAGTGAATATTCAATCACAATCTCTTGACACGGGAATTGTTCAGGGTTCTTTTTCCGTGGCTCAAAAGCTTGAAAACTTTCAAAGTCAGCAACGACAAGTCACGTCTGGATTGATACAGCAACTTGGTGAACGAGCCGAGAAAAGAGGGATTAAATCAGGTCAAGAAGTTCCTATTGAACGGATTGACGGAAAAACCCAAAAGCCGAAATTTAAAGAGGAAAAATTTATAGGTGGTGTTGCAATAAAGGCCCATAATAAAGTTTTGAGGGCTGCTTATCTTTCATCGTTGGGGAATGATATCAGGGAGGGTGTTGGCAAAATACGGGCCAAAAACCCTGACAATGTAATGGAGTTTAACGATGCCGTTAGTGGCTTTGCAAAGGGTGTTATTGATTCGGCCGATCCAAGCATAAGGCACATGGCGAAGGAAGCTCTTGATGATAAAATAACAAGTAACAGAATAGTGGTTCAAGCTGCCAATATAAAAAAAGATAACGATCTTGCAAGGGAAACATTAAACAATGCTATTAAATCAGCTTCAGACGATGCTTTTCAAAAATCAAGAAATGGTGAAGATTTAGAATCAACAAAAAGCAGGGTTGAGGCTTATTTATCAATTGACGAAACGGTGGAGGCTGGTTTTATATCGGCTGATGAAGGGACAGGTTTAAAAAGAAGCATTGCAAGGGTATCCGCAGAACAAAAAGAAAAGGGTAATCTTGATAGGCTGGCTGATATCAGTTTGCCAAAGGCCTATGAACACCTTGACAATTTAAATAAAAAAGTTCCTGATGGATGGACGGTTGATGAATGGCAAGATTTTATTGTTTCATCACAACAGGATTTAAATAGAAAAGCAGCCCGAATGAAAAGACAGGTCGTAGAACTTACCAAGGAACAATTGCTCCAAGAAAGTATCGAACGTGGCAAAGGTTTTATGAGTCCCGATGTTCCGGCTGATCCGGCAAAAAGCAGCCAGGACAGAAAAGATGTAAACAATGCCTATGAGGTTGTTTCTCAAGAATGGGCTGGTCTCCCACCGATGGATCAATTTAATAGCCATGTAGCCTTTGTCAAGAATACTGGAATTATGCCCGACAAATTAATCAGGGGTGTCAATGCTTCTATGCGTTCTGGTAATGCTGATCAAATTAATATTTTTGCAAGCGTGGTAACTGAAATAGCAAAAGAGCCAAATGCTGCAAATATTTTAAAAGACGTTCCGATTGAATCAAGGGCTATAGCTCAACAGGTGTCCGATTCAATAGAAGCTGGAATTGATATTGAGGTTGCCGCAGAAATAGCCAGGAAAAACACTTTTGGATTGACTGAGCCGGAAAGAGAACAGATAAGAATATCAACACAGGCTTTAAGGCCTGACATGGAAAGCACATTAAATAAAATGATAGAACGTGACGACGAATTTGATGTTTTTATTTTTGAGCCGGATGCGTCACCAGCTTTACAGGCTGATTTCAATGTTTCTTTTGATAAGTTTATGGTTCTTACTAATGGTGATCCTGACCAGTCCTCAACGCTGGCATTTGAATCGATCAAAAAAGTTTGGGCCATGACAAATATCGGAGGTCCAAAAAGATTTATGAAATATGCACCCGAAACGGTTTATTCTATTCCTGGAATTCCCAACAAATGGATGAATAGGCAATACGACAAAGACATGAAACAGGCAGGTCTTGACTTGGATGGTTTATTTATGGCTGTTGATTTTGAAACGGCTAATTCGGGTCAACCTTCTTGGCCCATTATGACAACTGATGAAAACGGAATTATCTCCCCACTACATGATGACAATGGAAATATTTTGCGATGGGCACCTGACTTCACGAAGACACGGGAATATTTTAAATTAAAAGATAAGCCTACAAAAGCGGTTAAAAGTGCCGTTGACATAAGAAGCCGGGTTGACAAGTTGAATGAAATAATAGGAACTAAAAAAATTGTTAGCAAGCCGGGTGTTTTGTAATGCCAATATTAAAAACAACAGGGAACAGAGTTTATGAGCCTTTGGACGAAGCGGAAAAGCCAGAGGTCTTTGAATCATTAAAAGACGTTTACGACAAACCTACGTTCCCCGAAACTATTGCGGCTGGCTTTAGAAAAGAAAATTCTTTAGTATCCGCAGGGGTTAATTTGATGTCTATATCAGGCAACTTTAAACCTATTGATGGTTATGATGCCCTTGATAAAAACGTGGACGATATAAAAGGTTATGAGTTATTTGCCGATGAATTCTCACGATCGCAAAGCCCTGAAGAAACATCTAATATAAAAGTTCGTATAGACCAAGAATTCAAAGACCGTCAAACCTTAGACGAGGCCGGGCCTTTAGGGTTTGCCGCACAGATGGCGGCGGGCGTTACTGATCCTATCTATTTAATGTTAATGGGTACTGGTCTTGGAGCATGGGGGGCTGGAAAAACTATCCTAAAAACAGCCGGAAAAGCTTCTGTTGTTGGTGGAGTTTCCGAAATTATTTCCGAATCTGCAAAACATTCATCTCAAAAAACAAGAACACTTGAAGAATCAATGTTGAATGTTGGTGGAGCAACAATACTATCCGGTATTCTTGGCGGTGGTCTACATGGGGTGTCAAAAACAAAATTCATAAAATCTGCAAAAGCTATAGATGAAGTAATGTCAGACGCAAAACCAAAAGTTCATATCAACGGAAATATCAAGGAAAGTCAAAATGTTTTTGAGCTTGTCAATGCTGCAAAGATTGAACAATTCAATGTGTCACCATTAGTCAGAACAGCAACAAGCCCTTTGGAAGATACGAATAGGATTGCCTCAGAAATGATGGAAACCCCCCTGGTCACAAAAGGAAATGTTGAAGGGATCTCCACAACTCCGCAAGGTGGTTCTGTTGAAACAAGAATAAAAAGCCATGATGCACCGCTGGCTGAATCACTAAGTTTTCTTGACACGGCTTATACAAAATACAGGCAAGGCAAAGGTCAAATAAATAGACTTATCAATGATTATGCTTTGAGAAATAGAGGGAGCAAGCTTTCATTTGCAGAGTTCAGGGCTGCTATCGGAAAAACAATGCGAAGGGGTGACACTAGTGATATTCCAGAGGTTCAAAAAGTAGCTGAATCTTTCAGGAAAAAAGTTTTTGATCCGTTGAAAGACAAAGCCATAGAATTAAAAATGTTGCACAAAGACATCCAAGTTGAAACGGCATTAAGTTATTTGAGCAGAGTGTATAAAACAAAAAAGATAATAGCTAAAAGGCCTGAATGGGATACCATTGTAAGAAATTGGTTAAAAAGTGAGAGGGCAAAGGCAGCTATTGAAGACCCAGGGGGGAAACGGTCTTTAAGGTCTGATGCTGAAGTTGATGATATTGTTGACAGCATTACAAATAATATTCTTGGTTCAACATCTGGACGAATACCATATGAAGGAATTTCAAAAGCTGACCCGTTAAAAGGTCGAGTGTTTATGATCCCTGATGAAATGATTGAGGATTTTCTTGAATCTGATATTGAAATAATCGCAAGACAGTATTCTCGAACAATGGCACCCGATGTTGAATTAACAGATATGTTCGGAAATATCAGCATGACAGAACCAATGGAAAAAATTGTGAAAGGTTGGGATCAAAAAATAAAAAAAGCTAAAACAGAAAAGCAAAGGGTTAAAGCACAAAAAAGGAAAGAAGCTGATATCAGAGATATTGAGGCCATGAGGGATAGATTAAGAGGCACTTATAGAATGCCCAAAGATCCGAATTCTTTTTTTGTTAGGGCTGGCAGGGCATTAAGAGATATAAATTTTTTAAGAATGTTAGGGGGCATGACGATTAGTGCTATTCCTGATATTGCAAGGCCTATTGCTGTTAACGGTTTAAAGCCGGTAGCAAAAGGATTGATGGGCCTAGCCACTTCCCCCAAAAGATTTAATCTTGCACGATTAGAAGCTAAAAAGGCGGCGGTTGGATTGGATATGGTATTGAATAGCCGGGCTGCTTCAATGGCTGAAATAAGTGATATCTATGCCAGGGGCACAACCTTTGAAAGAGGGCTTAGAAAAGCTTCGGATTCTTTTGCAAAGATTACTTTAATGTCTCCTTGGAATGCATCAATGAAACAATTTTCAGGAGTTGTCACTGCAGATAGATTTCTTGACGATGCAATAAGTTTTTCAAAAGGAACGCTTTCTAAAAATGCTACTCGGCGAATGACCCAGGCCGGTATTGATAAAAAAAGTGCAACTAAAATTGCACTACAATATGTTAAGTATGGCGATGATGGAACGATTAAGCTTTCAAATGGTCATTTATGGGATGACAAAGATGCTTTAAAAACTTTTAGAAATGCAGTTTTAAAAGATGTTGATAGAACAATCGTAACGCCTGGAAAGGGTGAATTACCTTTGTGGTCAAGTTCTGAGGTTGGCAAGCTGGTTATTCAATTTAAAAGTTTTGCGGCTTCAGCACATCACAAAATAATGTTAGCCGATTTACAACATGGAGACACCACGGCACTGAATGGTTTCTTGCTTTCCGTGGCCCTTGGCTCTGTTGTGTATGGCCTTAAAAATTATGTAGCTGGTAGAGATATTCCCACCGATCCATTAAAGGTGGTAGTGGAATCTTTGGACAGGTCAGGGGGCTTTGGTTATTTTTGGGATGTAAATAATATAGTGGAAAAGGCAAGTCGTGGAAACATAGGTGTTAGTCCGTTGATGGGTGCGCCTCCCATGTCAAGATATATATCAAGAAATATTGTGGGTGCTTTGGCTGGCCCTTCTTTGGGAACTGCTGAGGACATTATTCAATTGGGTGGTGCGGCGGCTTCAAAGGAGTTTACCCAAAGCGATTTGAGAAGGTTAAGGAAAATGATGCCAGGGCAAAATTTATTTTATATGAGAAGACTTTTAAATAATCTTGAAGAAGATATAGGCAGGGGGTTATCAAAATGACAATTACTACCGAAGAAACCAGAAACGAATATACAGCCACAGCATCACAAACCGTTTTTAATTACACATTTAAAATTTTTGACGATACAGACTTAAGCGTTTATCAAACTTCATCCGGGGCGGTGGCTAATGATGTCTCTGATTTAATAACCGGGTATTCTGTATCGGGTGAAGGTGATGAAGACGGTGGAGCCATAACGCTCAACACTGGTGCAACATTGGGCGACCTGATAACTATTGTTAGCAATATCCCAAAGAGTAGAACTACAAATTATCAAAACAATGGTGACTTTAAACCGGCTGTTGTTAATGAAGACTTTGACAGAGTTGTGTCCATAGCTAAACAAGCTCTCGACATGGCAAGCAGAGCACTTTTACTTCAAGAGTCTCAACAAGGTACTAAACCTTTTTCTTTACCGAACCCTGAAGCTGGTAGTCATCTAAAATGGAATGCCACCTTAGATGGTATGGAAAACGTTGTTATTGGAAATGGTTTAGAATTGCCAGTCTTGCAAGTATCAAGTTATGCAAGTGTGGCCGCAGCTATTGCAGCTATTGGATCAACATCCGTTGAATTATGGCTTGATACAAACGAGACGTTGCAAGCTAACACCACTTTTAACGCAAACACAACAATAAGGCCCATTAATGGATTTTTACTTTCAGATGATAGTAATAATGCTGATTTAATTATTGGTGGAGCCATAATTGCTGCACCTGGACAGAGGTTGTTTAATTGGGGAAATGGTTCAGGATCTATAACAATCATAAAAGGGCCGGTTTGGGCTGGCTGGTTTTATGATGGTCTTGATATTGGAAAAGCTGTCAATCAGGCTTTTATAGCAAATATTACTGTTCTTATTGAGGTTGGCTCTTTCCCCTTGCTCACAACCATTGTTCAAGTTTCTTCTGGTCAAAATCTTATTGGTCAAGGCATGGACGATGCTACAACCATCGAAAAACAAGCTGATATTACAGGCATTACGTGGGGTATGGGTGAAGGTAGCTTGAGAAACTTTACCCTTGATTCTGACGGTTCTGATTCTGGTAAAGTTGGCATAAGTTACACCAACGGGGCAAGGACATACACGGACAATGTTGAAGTTATCAATCAGGATTCACACGGATTTGATTTTAAAAAGGGGAATCTTGCTGTGTTTGGATTTATAAAAGCTAAGAGCAATGGTGGGAATGGTTTTTATTGTGATGGCGTTGATGCTGACACCAACGCCGGAAAAATAAGTTTTCTTGAGGCAACGGGAAACACTTTAGACGGTTTAAGGCTGGATGGCTCATGGGCGCAAAGCTGGAAGATAAATTATGCGGTTTGTCAATCTAATTCAAGATATGGAACATATTTAGATGTGATCCAATGTGAGATTACAACATACAACGAAGACAACACGACAGATGATGGAGTATTGGGAACAAGTTCCCAGGGGGTTCTTGCCAAATGTCTACTAAATGGCTTCACCGATAACGGTACAGCAAAAAATAATGAGGTTAGGCAAGACCTTAACACTAAAGGGACTCAGGGTGTTATTAGGTCTAAGATAAAGGAATTGATTTCAACAGACGGTGTTACGGCAGGGGTGTGGACACAAGAAGTAACAGGAGTTGGTGCATTTAGAATCCAACTTGACGGAACCAGCACAGACGGAACGTTAACAATAGATCACGCTAGCGCCCCTACTTACAAAACATCTCTTGCGGTTGGGGGCAATATGAACGTAGGCGCAGGAAAATATATTGGTGCCTCTGGAACTAGTGCGAGGTTGTGGTTTGGCACAGGTTCGCCAGAAGGGGTTCAAGCGGCTTCGCCGGGGAGTCTATGGTTCAATGTGTCTGGAACCAGTGCCGAGTATCCACAATATCAAAAACTAACCGGCACCGGCAACACTGGATGGACAGGATTGGGGACAGTGTACCCTTAAAAAAAAACCCTTATCATTACATTGTGTAAGAATATAAAAACTATCCCTAAAACAATACCGGCCATGAATAAGAATTCTTTTACATATTGAATCATTTTTTTTAATATCATTTTTAAATATCTCCAAATTCAAGGTTTATTTTAGATTCATATGCCTCAACAATTCTTTCAGTCAATCGTGTTTCTCTGCTGTTCGGCTGCTTATTTAAAATAGCTTTTTCAATCGTATCAAAGGCACCGATTGTAATCACAATTTCCTTTCCCCTTGACAGGGCGGTGTAAATCCAAGGATTAGATATATGATAGTTAAATTGACGATGCATAGGAATTATTATAACCGGTGATTCACTTCCCTGGAACCGGTGGCATGTTATGCAGTACGCAAACAATAAATTTTTATTTTTCTTTGGGAGATATACTTCCCTGTCAGGATTTGAGAACATAACAATTATTCTCTTTTCTTCAACTTTTTGAACAATACCGATATCTCCATTTACAATTGCTGTTTTTTCTTTATCGGTATTTGTGACAGGTGAATTTTTAGTATTGATAACTTTGTCCCCTCGCCTAAACCTTTCCTCTGTAAGTGCCGAATGTATAGGGTTAAGCTTTTCCCTTAAAACCTTATTCACAGACTCACAGGACAACGGGCCCTTATTGTTGACCGGGCTGATAACCTGAACATCATGGACGGGATCATACCCCCTCAACGGCATCCTTTCACAAACAATTTTATTTACTCCTGACAAAGCTCTTTCCGGCGTGTCACATTCAACATGTATAAGATTCATGGGGTTTTCGGCTTTTAAATCAAGTCCTCCAGAGGGAATATAAATATCTGATTTCTTTATACTGTGGCATACTCTTACTATTTCCCCTGAATTCCTGAAAACTTCATCAAGATTAATATGTGGTACAATCTTTGATTTTAACAAGTCCCTGAGAACGGCACCGGGGCCGATGCTTGGCAACTGGTCTTGATCACCGATCAATAATAGCCTTGTGCGCTTAACATCAATTGCATCCATGACCCTTGCCAGAAGGTCATTGGTTATCATTGATACTTCATCCAAAATAACCAAGTCAGCACGAATAGTATTTTGAGCGTTATGGATGAAAACAAATTTATCATCTTCAAATTCACAACCAAGCATTGAATGAATGGTTGATGCATAATGATCCGTAGCCTCAATTATGCGTTTTGCAGCTTTCCCGGTTGGGGCGGCTTGTGCTACTATTAAATTATTTTTTTTGGCCCATTGTACGACCAGTTTGGCGGTGAAAGATTTACCTACGCCGGGGCCTCCACTGAGTATTGATATTCTGTTGTTTTTAACCATATCAAGAACTAATTGTTGTTTTTCGGTTGGATTGTTCATTCTAAAGCCTCCAAAACCTCAGCCATGTTAACGCATACATGGTCAAGCATTTTTACCATCAATTCTGGTTCTGCGTTACCAATTAAAAGTATGGTTTTTTTATTATTTCCCGCAGCCCATCCCATTTCCAAAGACGCACTGACACCGAATGGCATAACTCCAACAAAACATTCTGCCCATTGCATAGCGTCAAAATCAAGCATGAACCCTTGTTTTGCTATGGGGTGATCAAGATGATATCGGTATGCTTTAACGCTCCATTTACGCCAATCAATATCGATGTCAGACCAGTGAAACCCTTTGTTGTTGGGGTGGGGCTTTCTAAAATCATAAACTTCATGACCTGCTCTTTTTAAACGTCTGACAACATATTTCTGCTGTGCATTTCTCCACGATGATGCAACGTAAATATTCATATTATTTTTCCTCCTGAAAAGTCACCATTTCAATTATTTTTTCAGCAATTAACATTTCGTCAAGGGCCGGGTTGGAAAAGGCACACTTGCTATCATCTTTTATAATAATTCCACCCCTCAACAATTCCTTAATTCCTTCATTTAAACCGGGAACTTGAATCAGGCTTCTTGTTTCAAATAATAAATTTTCTGCATTCATCCACACGTTGCCCTCATTCATATATACTGACAAGGCGTGGACGGTTGCCGCTTTTTTTCTTTCTATGCTATCCCGTGGATAACCAAGTTTTAAAGCTACCCTGTCAGCCATAATAAAGTTGATACCCCTGAACGATGTGAGAATGTAAGGATTTTCTTTTATCACTTCCGCAGCATCGCTCTTATACATCTTAATTAGCTCCCCTGGTAAAGCCTTTCTCATGCCGGGGATATCAAGAATAGTTTCAAGTTCAACCATTATTTTTTCAGTTTTTTCGTTTTCTAATAGGACGGCTTGAATTTCTTTTGCACGATCCGGCGTAATCCCCTTTATATCTGTTGACACGATCATGGGTTTTTCTTTTAACATTCGCAACGTATCATCACCGTACATGTCAATGATAGCATTACCAACTTTTCCACCCACAAATTTACAAATTCTTACTATATATTTAAAAATACCGTTCGAATCAACTGGCACAACAGTTTCGTATGAATGAAATTTTAATTGCGCTCCGAATCTTTCGTCTTCTTGCCATTTGCCGGTTAAGATATAATCCATGTGTATTTCAGGATTAATCATACTGCCCAGGGCGGTGAACTGATTATTGTTTTTATCTATGAATTTTCCAATAATAAAACCGGATTCATTCTTGAAAATTATTTGTTGAAGTGATCCTTCTAATATTTCGTGATCGGACATTTTTCCCCTCCGCCGGGCAAGCATTCAAAGCCCTGCCCGGCTTGCCTTGACATGGTTAAGGTTTAAATACCGTCAAATTCATCCGTATTAAACGATGTGTCACCAACTTCGACCGAGTCGCCGCCACCCTTTATAGTTCCATCAATATCAGAGTCGTTAAATGCTGGCGCGAATTCGTATCCGTCCCACAACACTTTGACATTTTTCTTTGCTTCGCCAGTGTTCTTGTCTTTCCAGTGGTTCCATGCCGTTGTTACAATAACATTGTTACCAACTGCCCCAGGCCATGCAGATGTGGGCAGTTTGCTTTCGTTCGGTTTCAGGATACCGATTTTTTTGGCAACGAAAAGGCGGCGTTTTTTGGTGTTTGGTTTTTCCTTTGGGTGGAAAAGGTTAACGTCATCCTTAATAAATTGTCCGTTGATCAAATCCATGATGATTTTTTTTAAGTCTTCAGGAACTTTTTGAACCTTTTTAACTTCTTCCCCCTGGTGCATGATCGGCTTCTTGTCGTCACCCATCAAAACACGTTCAAATTCGATCACATCGTCAATGCGCATTTTGAGCACAGCGGCGGAGCACGAATATGCGTTAAAGGTTTTTTCTTCAGGATAGACTTCTGTGATTTTACACAAGAATTTACCCACCGGTGAAGTTAGGGAAATATCTTGACTTGCCACCTGTTCGTCTTGTGTTATTTCTTCGTCTGTGTCTACTTCATCCCAAGTTAAAGCCATTTTACATTCTCCTTTTTAAGTTATGATTTATGTGCGTTGATGCTGCTTGTTAATCTTCTTTGGTGATACTATGGTCAAGCATGTCAATGAATGTGTATGCTTGGTTGAGGGTTAATTTTTTTGCACTTTCAACCTTGCCGCCATTTACATCTTGAAAATAATTAACGTGATCCGTCCAGTTTTCAGGCTTCAGCTTGCCCATTTTTTCAAGAGTATTTTTTGACTGTATAATCACTCTTAACTGTTCTGGCTTGACCGGGCCTGAATCGTCCCAAGACGGATTAAATTCAATTGGTGGTTCAGGTGTACTGTTGCCGCCGTTGCCGTTTTCATCAATCATTTCACCGTCTGATTCATCGATTGATTCTTCAATCTTTTTAAATTTTGCAACCAAGTACGCTGAAACAATTTCCAAAAGGGCCGGTTTTAAATCCCTATGATTAACCTTTATTCGTGGTTGTTCGTCTTGTAACCACCAAAGTAAATGACCTTTTTTAAGGCGTTTAGCGCATGAATAGGCTTTATCATAAGTATCTTCAGCCAAAAAGCGTTTATACATCTTTAAAGCTTCACCATCTGGTGTGATCAATTGGGCTTTGTGCTCTTCTGACAGGGTGGCTTTATCGAACGGGCAGTCATCGGATTCAGTTTTCTCGGGTGGTGGTGAATAGTCCTTATCTCCTGCTTGGGCCTCTTCGGGGCTTGTTATGTTCGAAACTTCAATACTATCCTTTTTCTCAACTTCAGATGGAAAAAATTCATTTACAAAATCCTGTTCATCTTCAGAGTCAATATCGGGAACAGCATTATCGACTGCTTCCCCCATATCAAGAAGATATCGTTTATCAGTTTCAATAAGCTTCAACACTTCCCCCCGCAACAATTCAATATCACCCCTAAAACAAAGGGACACAATATACACAGTCGTGTTTATGCCTTGCGGCGTTGTTGTGTGCTTTTCGTTTAATGTAAGCATGAGTGGCAACCATGCTATTCTGCCACCGGTTGCTTTTAAAAGTAGCTCCATACCCCCAACAATACCCTTAATACTATTTATACTGGTAGTCCTGAAAGTGTGGGCTTGACCAAAAAGTCCGGCTTCATCTATTACACAGGTCAATGTTCCGGTTGGTTTGCATTTGTTGTCATCTAATTTCTGACATGGACAGGTTATTGCTTTTTTAAATTCGCTAATTCTGCTAAATGCTTTTTCACCATCACCATGGCAAGTGAGCTTGCCAGAAACATAGGATACGTAGCGGTGTGGGAAGTTGGACTCAATATCGTTGTAAACAAGACGAACGGGTAGACCTATAAAATTCCCATCTTTGTTGACGTGGCAATTGTCTGATTTTTTAAGCTTAGAACATAGGCTAATGTCAATAATATAATCACCTTCACCATCTTTTTCAGTGGTGGTCAAACGAAAATGATCAAGTTTTTTTGGCGGTCTGAATTCTTTCCCTTTTGCGCTGGTGATCATTTTACCCTTTTCACCAATTTTGATTTTTCCAGCTTCGTTAAGCTGGTTTTGTAGATTTTTAATCATGTTCAACATTCTCCTTTTTGTTGGTTTGTTTATTCCATTAGTCCGGCCTTAACCACTTTTAAAAAAAGCTTGAAAGTTTTCATTGAATCATCTTCGCAGTATGTCACAATGTCATCAATCAGGCCATTGTCAAAATAATCCTGAACCATTTCTCCGTCAATCCCTTCAAGCTTGCCGACCCCTAAAAATTTCTTGCAAAAAAAGTCAAGCTTACCTTTTGCAAAGTCCCCAGGCCCGGCGAGGATGGGGCGTAAATCGGTATGGTTTTCCCCTGCCCGGTTATACTTCCCTTTGTCGATAAGCACACTTGGCCTAATGTCGTGAAGCAGACAACCAAGATGGATACACCGCACATCAAAGGCCCGTCCGTTAAATGTGACAAAGTGATCGTATTGTTCAAAAATTTTCCAAGACTTTTCTATTAAAACCTTTTCAGCTTTGTGCGTGGGTTCCTTTATAGAAATACTTTGCGGCTTCATTTTTGAATCACAAAAAGAAATACAGCAAATCAGATTTGTCATGGGTTCAAGGCCCATTTCCCTAATCTGTTTTGACTTTTTGTCTTCAATATCAGCCTTGATTTTTACAGGATCTTTTAAGCTTTTATTAACCTTAATTTCTGGCATGATCGGCAAGCATAAAGGATCGGCGATTGTTTCAACATCAAATGCAACTGGATTTTTCATTTTTAAATTTCTCCTATTAATTTAAGTGTTTTTTTAGAATTGTTTCAATTTCTGACCATTTTTGCTTTCTTGCAGTAGCAGCAGCAGTAGCAGCATAAACAGCAGCAGTAGTAGCAGCAATAGCAGCAGCAGTAGTAGCAGTATCAGCAGCAATAGCAGTATCAGCAGCAGTAGCAGTAGCAGCAGCAGTAGCAATAGCAGCAGCAGTAGCAATAGCATAAACAGCATAAGCAGCAGCAGTAGCAGTATCAGCAGCAGTAGCAATAGCATAAACAGCATAAGCATCAGCAGCAGCAGTTCGAAGCTCTTTTAAATTAATTTTGTTATATTTATGATCTCTGATTGCTTGAATGCATTTTCTAATACTTTTTTCATCAGGATTTTCTTTTTCATATATAAACAATACCGACTCTGCAATATCGGCCAATATAAGACAACAATCTTTATAATCTTGTGTCCTTAAAGCCCAAAGAGCATCTTTGATACCGTTTATGTTTAAAATTTCGATAATAGAAACTTCTTTGTCTAAAGATTCCGTTTTAAGTCCTTTTGTTAATGTTTTCCAACCAAGAGCACAAGGTTGAAAAGCTTTTATTTCTCCTAATGTTGTTTTCATTACCCCCTCCTTTTTTTTTGCCCCGCAAGGCTTTAAATTTTTATATACTGACCATCCTCAATGTTCCCGGCAATTCTTTCAACAATCGCGCATTTAACAACTTCTATTTTTCTGATTTTTGCAGCAACGTCATTCATGGTGTTTGTTTGCAAAACTAATTTTTCAAGTTTGGCCTTAATAAATTGACCGATTTCAGGGCCGACTTTTTCTCTTGCTTGGATGTATTTTGTTGGCATGTTAACCCTCCTTCTCTTCTTTTTTGCTATGTATATGTTAATTGATCTTTACGAATAGCGGCATAATAATTTTGTTCACATGCTTCACAATGAAAATCTATATCTATTGGACCCTTAGTCGTATCTCTATTGAAGTTAAATTCTATATTTTCTTTTTTGTATTCTGTGTTACAGTTAGGGCAATCCATTTTTTTTACCTCATTTTGAAGGTTGATAAAAATTTTCTCAATTTGTTAAGTCCACTCTATAGAGGGTTTAAGCGTTTGTCAAGAACTATTTTACTTCATAATGAAGTTTTTTTTGATTCATTGTGTAGAAAAGACTTGACACACAAAACCAATCTTGTCAAGATAAGACAAAATTAAATTTATGGAGGACTAGAATGCTTCAAAAAATTACCGACAAAGAGCTTCTTAATAAAGCCCTAAATGGCGTTAAGCGGAGAATAATGTTAAAAATGCACACTCATTATAAAGTGCCTATTAAAACCTTTCAAACCGCAGTGCAACGGGGTTCATTTTCCAAAGAGCTTTCTTATCACATGGAAGAAATAACTTTAAAATCACCTTTGTTTTGGCAAAAACCATCTGTGTTCACAACTGATGGTAGGCGGCGATGATTATCCTTATTGATACACGGGAACAAAACCCGGTTTTATATGATAACCCCGATATAAAAATAGAATGGGCAGCTTTACCAACTGGTGACTATTCTATTAAAGGTATGGAGATGCCTGTGTGCGGAAAACATTCTATATGCATAGAGCGTAAATCATTATCAGATTTATTCAATTCATGTGGCAAAGGCCGGGAACGATTACAGCGAGAATTTGAGCGCATGTCATGTTTCGATCATGCTGAAATTGTAATCGAAAACGATCTTGCTGCAATTTTTAAATCGCCGCCCCCACTATCTGACATGAAACCAAAAGCAGTATACAGAACGCTTGTTGCATGGTCGCAAAGGTACAATGTTAAGGTGTGGCCCTGCCCTACCCGTCACTTTTTAGAACAACATATATTCCTGACACTGAAACGGTTTTATGATGATCGTCAAGAAAAAGGAAAAATGGAGTTTTGTAAGATATGAAAACAAAATGCGAGGGATATAGACGGTATGGTGGTGCTTTTTCTTTTGGGCCTGTAGTTTGGGAGCAATGTAAGAAAAAAGCTATTGTTGAATTAATTGTAGTGCAAGGTAAAAAACAAATAACTTTTCCTGCATGTATGACTTGTTGGGACGAAGCTATAAGTAATGATATTCGCATAATAAAAGCGAAACCGATAAAAAAATAGTATATAGGTGTTGCTATGGTTCAATCTGAGAAATCCACCAAAGAAGATATTGAGCAACAGATCATAGAAAATGTTGAAAAAAATACCAAAGTTTCAAAACTACCCAGGGACAATAAAACTGTCATAAAAGCCTTATATCAAGATGAAGATGGAGACGCATACCTTCTAATTAAACGTTTAAAAAATCGTTATGTATACGATCATGTTTCCGGTGATTGGTATTATTGGAATGAACATTATTGGAGGCTTGACAAGATAAACCATGTTGTAACTTTGGTCAAAGAGGTAATACAATTATATGGCGACCAGGACATTTTTGAAACCCTTTCCTATCAAGCTGCAAAAAAAGACCAAAAAGAAGATGAATACCAAAAACATTTAAATCATTCAAAAGCATTAAAAAAACGTATTGAAGCATTGAGGGCGTTGAAAAGAAAAGAACGGATCTTAAAGCTTGCCAGGGCCGGTTTAAATTCTTTAGGCATGACCGGTGAAGATTGGGATAAAAAGCCTATGATACTGGCTTGTAAAAATGGCTGCTTCGATCTCAAAACGGGCGAATTTGGGGCCGGGGTTCCTTCTGACTACGTGACCCTTGTTTCACCGATTAAATTTGAAGGTGTGGACTCCCCCAGGGATAAATGGGAAAAATATCTATTACAGGTACATGATGAAGACCAAGACATGGTTGACTATCTTCAAAGACTCTTTGGTTATGCCATAACAGGAACAAATGAGGAACATATATTTCCGATATTTTGGGGTTCAAAAGCCAGGAATGGCAAATCAACCTTGATGGAGATATTAAAATATATCATCGGTGATTTAGCTTATAAAATTCCAGCCAGTTTTATAATGGATAACCGATTAAAAGGAACGGGGACGGGGCCGGATGCTGTAACTATTGGTATGATGAATAAGTTAATTGTATGGTTCAGTGAAACGAACAAAAATGAACGGCTGGACGTTGCCCGGCTTAAAGAGTTTTGCGGCGGTGACACCATAAGCGCAAAGGCACCATATGCAAAGAGGCAGCAACAATTTGAATTGCGGTGTCTGCTTATATCTTTAACAAACAAAGTGCCGATGGTTCCGGCTGATGATCCCGGCTTATGGCATAGGATACATTTAATCCCTCACGTTAATTCTTTTATTGATAATCCCGATCCCGATAATCCGCATGAGTTTCTTGCTGACAAGGACCTTTCTAAAAAATTAAAAAAGCAAGCCCCAGGCATTTTAATGTGGTTGGTTGAGGGTTGTTTGTTGTGGCAGGAATTCGGGTTGATGCCGCCGGATAAGGTTAAATTTGCGACTGAAGAATATAGAGAGTCACAAGATATCTTTGGACATTTTATCAAGGAATGTTGCATGACCGGTGAAAGTGCTATGAGAGAAACATTGAAGGATATTTATAATAAATATAAATTATGGTGTACTGAAGTCGGTCATAAACCAATGGCAAAAAATAAGGTTAAAACTGAAATGGGGGAAAGGTTCGGGGAGCCTAAAAAAAATACTGGTATTTATTATTATAAAGGAATTCATCTTTTAAATTCATTAGACTTTTAAAATAAAGGAGGAAAAATGTTAAAACAATTTTTATATAATAAATTAAAAAAGAAAGAAGTTATTTTGAGAAAACAAATAAAAGTAATCGAAGCAATGACGTTAGGTTCAGAGCGTTTTAAATTTTCAAATTATGCATATAGTGATTATATTAAAAAAGTTGGTGAATTGGCAAAAGTATCTTTTGAGATAAAAAAAATACAAAAAGAAACAACTATCTAATAGAATGATTTAACCTATTTTGCTACAACGATAGTTGACGACATAAAAAAACAACTTAAGTTGTAAAAACTAACAAAAACAGGCTTAACACAATGTTGTTATTACAAATATTATACAATTTAATATACTTCAAAATGAATATTTTACCCTTCATTTTTGCCCTTATGCCCCCCCAAAGCCCCCCAAATGCCCTTAGAAAAGCCCCCCCTATAGTACTATTATTATTATATATATATATATATAAGGGTATATATAGTATATATATACCTAATACCCCTATATACGTACATACTCTACCTTCTCCCCGTAGAGGTAGTTTTGTTTTTAACTTAAAAAATGCCCTTAATGCCCTTGGCTTTTTAAGATATATAATAATAACCATAAGATATATATCAAAGTGTCAGGGGGCATTTTTGAAGTTTAATAAAAACTTACTAGGATGGATTTGAAATGGGTAAAGAAAAATCAAAAATCATTAATATAAAAGACAAGAAAAAAGAAAAAGAACAGAAGTTAAGGAATATTATAATAGCAAAAATAATCAAATCTGCTGAAAAACTGAAATGGTAGATGGAAAGGTTTAATTATGAACATATTAGATCTAATAGAACATAACACCGGAAACGCTTATATCCGTAAAGCTTCAACGGGTGGCGGTGAATTTTCCGGGCCTTGTCCCTGGTGTGGCGGTGATGATCGTTTTTCAATTCATCCTGGAAAAGATCACTATGTATGCAGACAATGTAAAAAAGCCGGTGACTCAATCCAGTTTTGCAAAGACTATTTAAACAAATCATACGTTGAAGCCTGTCAATTATTAGAAATACAACCAACTTTCAAATTTAATTCTCTTGACGTGGCAACTGAAACCCCTGGAAACAATGATATTCGGTGGACTCCCAGGGAATTAACTTTACCTTGTAAACAATGGCAAGAACGGGCTGAAAAAATTGCACATCACTGTCATGTACAATTATTTACAACGTATAAAAATACCCAAAAGAAATGGTTAAATAATCGTGGTTTATCTGATAAAACAATTAGAAGTGCCAGAATAGGCTATAACGACTCACACATGAATTTTGAATTTGAATCATGGGGCTTAGGACCGGAAAAAGATTTTAAGGCCGTTAATCAGTCGCTATGGCTCCCACAAGGCATAATTATTCCACAATTCTATGAGGACAAATTAATTCGATTAAGAATTAGACAAGCTAACATTTCGACAAAATCAAGATTTGTGGTTGTCAAGGGTTCAACTTCAGGATTTTTTGATTATGATAGACATGTCATGGTTTCTTCTGTTTTAGCTATTCAACCTTGGATTGTCACAGAATCAGAACTTGACGGGTGGTTATTGCATCAACATGCCGATGAATCTTGCAGGGTTTTTTCTCTTGGAAGTGCACAAGCTCGGCCTGATAAGAAAACACATGAATATTTAAAAAATAATCCCGGCCTAATTAATCTTGACAATGATGATGCTGGCCACAATGAAATGGCGTGGTGGGTTGAAAATTATCCTGATGCTATTCCGCACTATTCAATCAAAGGCAAAGATCCGGGGGAAGACTTTCAACAAGGTGTTAATATTTCTCAATGGCTTCAAGATGGATTATCACAATTAAATATTTTGAATAATGGTGATGGAAAGGAACAATTAAAAACATCTGTGAGTTTTAAGAAAAAGATTATTGATAGATATAATAATATACAAAAAAATAATAAAAAAATTAATGATGAATTTCAAGAAATTAGAGATATTGTTTATAAAGAAACACCTATTAATATTAAAGAATGCGTTCACGGTGATTATTGTGTTTCTTTAAAAAATAACATTTGTTTGGTTAATAATCAAAAAGCACGTGGCTTGTTAAAATGTCCAAAAGATAAGTGGTATAAATATATCAAGGGTGCTGTAACTCAAGTTATATACGGGCCGGGAATGGGGGTGAAATAATGCAAAAACAAGAAGCTATTCAAGAATTGCAAAACATTTTAAAAGATATTAATGAAATGCCAAAATCTAAAGAGAAAACTGCATTAAAGAAAAATATAAATAAAAAACTTCAGGCTTTAGCAAGGTATAAATACCCTGAAAATATTATTAATTTAATTTTAGAAGAGGCGTTGCAATTGTGTAATTTTGCAAACAAAATTGAAAGGAGAAAATTATGAAATATTTTTTTAAAACTGAGTTCAATTGTCCGTGTTGCAATATTGAGGCAATGGATTTAATGTTTCTGCAAAAACTTGATGTAGCAAGGGACAATGCAGGGGTTGTGTTTAATATTTCTTCAGGGTTTAGATGTCCCAGGCATGATTTAAGAGTTAGAAACGGAAAGCCTAATGGATCGCACCCTAAAGGCATTGCAGCTGACATTCAAATATTAAATAATCGACAAACGTATTTAATAGTAATGTCATTGCATGCAGTTGGTTTTACACGTATTGGCATTGCTAAAAACTTTATACATGTTGATGACGATACAACTAAATTACCACATCTTATCTGGACTTACGGAGATTAAAAAATGGATCAATTTAAAAGAATATTAGTAAGACAAAAACGTGATGAATGGTTAAAAAAATATCACAAAACACTTTATGAAAGCAGAATATCAATGATAAATAAGGCCACAAGACGTTTTGTTAAAATTATAAGATGTTCTGCAAAACCATATAGACATATGTGGGAGTAACAAAAACCCGGTATATATTGATTATATACCGGGTGATTTGTTTGAATTATGATAAACTATTTTCTTTTTTTAAATTTTATAACATCCATTTTGTTTGGAGTTATCTTTCTACTATGTTCAACAATTGTAATGCTGCCAGGAATATATAACAGTTCTCCGTTATGACAGCTTATATATTTACCTTTCCCATGAATTTTCTGAATAATAATTTTGCATTTTGGACATTTATGAAAATTATTATCCATTCTATCTATCCATAAGAACATGCTTGATTTTTTCTTACATTTACCACAAATTATAGACCAGTTATTCATTTTAAAGTTTCTCCTTTAATAGCCTCATGAGATAATTGTCACGCATAGTAATTCCCACATACAAATCACAAGTTTTAAGAGCTTCAAGTAAAATCTTTCTTTCATGTGGCGATAATAGTTCTATTGCATCATCAAGGTCTTTGTGAAGTTCTGCCTTGTCGTAAGCTTTTCTAAATTTCATATTTCCCCCTTAAATAATTAAATAGTTTCTTGTTTAATCTCAAACGTAAAACCAAGTTTTTTAATAATATCCACATCATAAGTAGGAATGGTTTTAGTTTTCATGAGATCGCATAACAACTCCGCTTTTTCGCAATCTGGATAAATTAACTTTTTGCCGTAATGATGTTTAATTTTTACCTTGATTTTTGTCATTTAAAAACCTCCTTTTGCCTAATTGTGTGCGTGATTTTCTACCCATTTTATAAGGGTTTCAAGATCAGGCCCACTATTTGTTAAGTTTCCAGCCGTAGCCCTATAATAACTGTTTCTGCTTTGAATTTTAAAAATAGAATTACAAAGAATAGAAGTAAGGTTTTTATTCTCTGTGAAATTCCATAGTTTGTAAGTTCTGTGATAAGTCATTTGTCCTTTAAACATTTTAATTTCCTTTATTTTAATTGTTTGTTGTAATCATAGTTATACATAGAGCATAAGCCATGCCATGATAGATAATTGTATTGAAATATTTTATAACATAGCGTTCTCATTAATAATATCCATCATCATCGCTGACATGATTAAAAGGCAAAAAATAGTATGTTTTACAAGAATTGTCACAAACATGCCGTAAATTGTCACAATTTATCCCGTTTTCCACAATATGATATCAGGACCTCCATATTGTTAACCTATATTTTTTCAGGGGTTGACAATTCAGTTATGCGTCACATACTTTTTTTATATTCTTCTAAGTATCTTATTTTATTACAAGTGACTTTTTACTCGAGGAGAAGCAGCTGTGGTACCAGGTATGTGTCACTTGCCCATATTTTCCCCATATTTTTAAGCAGCTGCAATGTTAAACACGGGTATTTCCCCCATATTTTCCCTTGACAAAGGTTTTTTAATAAATGAGTATTATGACAATCGCTTATGTTTGAAGTAGGCTGTTACAAATAAGGGCCGATTAAATTGTTCATACGGGGCGATTGATCGGCCTTTATTATTTTTGACATGGCTGTTACGGGGTTCATATGAAACTGTTTAAAACTGCTTTGATAATGGTTATCCTTCCGGGTGCATTTTTAGGTATTTGCGGCTGGTGTGTTTCTCAGGCCTCAAAGATTAATCAAGACAACATATCAATTAAAGCTGAACAGATGTTAACCATATCATCATTAAACAGAATAGAATCCGGCATCACCATCTTATACACCAAGCAAGAGATATTAAACACACAACTTGCGACTATGAACACCGCCCAGGCTTTAACTAATCAATCAATAGTTGATCACATCAAACTTGATAGTACCCGGTCTAATAGCTTTAAGAGTCGTATTGATCGGCATTTTTTTGATAAGCAGTTGCACAAGTAAAGGGGGAGAAATGTTACACAAAATATGGCACATGATATTGTGGGGCCGGAGCATGGATGAATTTAAACTTATAGAGGGTGATATTATCAATGTAGTTTCTATGCAAAAGTGGAAAAAGGACGCCAGCGAATTAAGGTTGTGTTTGATTGTTCCCTGTTACGGTTTGTCAAGCCTTCAGGCTTCCTGCTTAAAAGATAAAGGAAACATTATGCGGCGTAAGTATCGCATTCCCTTTGAAAGCCTGGACTGTGTTAGACAGCTTAGCAAGTCAGATATCAGAGATGAAAAGAAATACTATCAACCATTCTTGTCTGAAGGACTTTTGGTCAATATGGAGCAGATGAAACTTGTACAAGATAGAGATAATCAACTTGTCGATTTAAACACTATTTACTTGAGGGCATGAAAATGAAAAAGCTATTCTTGATTTTGGTATTGTTTTTTATTGCGGTGAGTGCGTGGGGTGCGGATGTTACGCTTACGTGGGACGCAAACACCGATGATGTGGACGGATACAAGATGTACATGAGTGGCACAAGTGGTGGGTATGATGTTGACATTTTTACTGATGTCGGGAACGTTACAGCATTTACCCAAACTGGATTACCAGAGAATACAGAAATGTTTTTTAGTATAACTGCGTATAAAGCCGGAAAGAATGATAGTGATTTCTCAAATGAAGTGTCATGCGGCACCATTGTTGATGTTCCCGGCAATTTAATGGTTACCTGCCCATAATGCTAAGACTTTTCAAAATAGGCACAAAGTGGCCGGGTGATCCTTACAGGGGGTGGCGTGATGGTCAACTTGTAGAGATATATCCGTCTGAAACTCCTATTAGTCCACACATGCGCAAACACTTTCTCGTTGTTGAGGACGGCTTGGACTATTGGGATGTGCGTGGCAGTACGGACTGGAAGTCTACTAATGCCGCTCCTCTTGAGTTTAAGAAGTTAATGTCTGCATCAGATGCTATCGGTAAGTTTCCATGGGAATTTGGGTTTGATGAAAAATCTATATTGGCAAAACGTGATTATTTCATCGATCCCAAAAGGCTATTTGACGACAAATTAATATCATCTTCTTTGTTCGATCGAATATACAACAAAAGTCAGGAAACGGAGACAGTTGTTTTGTATAGTGATCCTGATAACTGGTTAAAGCATGAAAAAAATGATACCCGCCTTGATTCTAAATACTCTTTACAATTAGGCACTATCGCCCAAAACGGTACCGGTTCGGGAACGGGCGGAGGGTTCACGATTGGTGCCGCTGGTGATTATGCCACAGTTACAGCGTTTGAGGCTGATTTGGCTGCAACATTAACCGGAAACCTTGACGGCTTGCACCTTGATGAAGAAACCGCCATTGGTACGATTGTGACCTTTGATCTTGACACGGCCACGTATCTCTTAAAGCTCACGGCTGAAGTTGGCGCAGAGCATGATGGTAGTGCTTATGGTAATGGTGCAAGAATCAATATGGGCACATCGGACAGGATCGCTGTTAATGAGATAACTGATGGTGATCTTGACGACATGACGATTAGCAATCTTGCTATCGATGGTTCTGGCTCCGGTAATTTAGTTCTCTATGGTCAGGACGGTGGTAACGATGGTGCTATCCTGTTTGATAGATGTCTGTTAAAAGGTGACAGTAATTCAAGCTCCCCTATTAGGCTTGATGCTGGCTGTGTTAATGCGACTGTCAGAAATTGTATCATTTATGATTTTTCATCTGCATATTTTAGAATCGGTGTTACCTGCGATGTTTTTAATAATACCATAATAGGCTGCGATTACAATTTTAGACGATTGGCCGGGACCGTAACTTTAACCAATAATATTGCACAAGCTGGTGTCACCGCTGATTTTAACGGTGCCTTTACTTCTTCTAGAAATATCTCAGAAGACGCTACAAGCCCTGATGTTGCTTACCGATCAAAAGACTTACACACCAATAGTGTGTTTAAAAATTATGGTGCTGATGATTATCGACTTGACTCTGGGGGCGATGCCACAAACCTTGCCATTGTAGATGATGGGGACAATCTTTATAGCTCAGGTGTCACGGAGGATATTGAGGGGCAAGCCAGGGATAATGGCACACCGTTCTGGATTGGTGCAAGTCACATCTCCGCAGCCCCACCAACGGGGGCAATAATGAGCCAGCTACAAAAAAATAACCTTGGAGCGGATCTTTATAACGGGACAATAATATGAGCCATCAATATGCAACAATAGAGGATACGGTTTATTTTTATTTTGGTGCCAATGACACGTCTGGAAGTGGTGGAGATGGAGCGTCACCTCTTTTTGATGTCAGAGAAGCGGGAGCGGCGGCAGGGGCAATACCTCTACTATCTGGTACGCCGACCCTATTAACTCACGCCAATTATCCAGCAGGGTGCTATGAGGTGGCAGTTGCTGCGACAGCGGTTAATGGATTTGCTGCCGATGATACTTTTGGGGTGTTTTGTACCCTTGCTATAGATAGCCAAAACCCTACTGGGTTTGTGGGATCTTGTACGCTCACACCAATTGCTAAAACCTCAGAGCTTGCCAAAGTACCTAAATCTGATTCTACTGTCACCTGGAATGCAACAGCTGCGGCACAAATTCAAAGCGAAGCTAACGACGCTCTTGTGGTAAACAACCTTGATCATCTAATGAATGATGCCGTAGCCGATAATGATGACATGACTACAGAGGTTCCAGACGGTACAGTTCTTTCAAACATAATGACAAAGACTTCTGACACGAGTGATTATGCAGTGTCAGAGTATGCTCTTCACGCTATTTCGGACAAGATAGGCCAAATAGCACTTACCGGGGCCGCTGTAAATCAATCTGCCGAAAGTTATTTGCTCACAACAGGAACACAAACCGGTGTAATTGGAAACACGGTCGCACTGGACGGTGTCTTTCATCAACACACTGATGACACTGGGGCAATGGATCTTTATTATCAATTTGACGTGGGTGGTGACGGGGTTCCAACAGGGACAACGGTTACAGGATATGTAACAGGTCAAAATGATGATCTTGATGTTTTTGCGTACAATTGGGGTACTACAACATGGGACCAAGTGGGAAACATTCAGGGAACTGCAATCGGGTCTAATGATCCTCATCCATTTACATTATTTACCGGTCATGTAGGGACGTCTGGAGCTGATTTAGGAAAAGTTAGAATTAGATTTTACAAGGCGTCTGGACTTACAACGGCGGATCTTTTTATCGATCAAATTTACGTATCTTATGCAATCGTTACCAGATCGATTGGGTATCAAAATGGTGCAGTATGGTATGATGATAATAACGGTACGGCTGGCTCAGAAGCTTATGTTAATGGTACGGCCGATAAACCCTGTTCGGTTTGGGCGGATGTGTTATCACTACTCTCCTCCCTTGGCTTGAGTGCTGTTCACGCCCTGCCCGGAGCGTCCATAACATTAGATGATGATTTTCAGTATAAATTGATAGAGGGTTCTCAATATACCTTAGTTACGGCTGGATATGACATAAGCGGGTCCAGGGTTTCAAATTGTACAAGCATAACCGGCGTTTCAACTGGAACACTTGATCGTTATGCATTTATTTTTAGCGGCATCGGAAACGTCACACTTGATCCTTCTGACATGTTTGAATGCGGTTTTTTCGCGACCATAACGATAGGGACGGCGGGAGTATTCACATGGGGAGCCGCCGCCACCACTTTACCCCACGGAACAAAGGCAATCATTGATTTTGGGGCCGGTTTAGGTGCTTCACAAATCGAAATGCAATCATGGGGCGGGGGTGGAATTGAGTTACAAAATATGGGTGCGGGTGCTGGCAACTATTCTTTCAGTGCCCATGGATGGGGCGAAGTGGAAATAAATGCTAATTGCAGTGCAACCTCTGATGTTAATCTTTATGGTAATTTTGAGCTTACGAATAATGCTTCAGGCATAACGATTGAAAATGAGGCGAATTACTCCGAAACACATCATGACGCAATAATAACAGCAAACAGCTCTATAGCCAATTTGGACGTAGCCGTAAGCACACGATTAGCACCTACGGCCGCAGGTAGAACACTTGACATAACAGCAGCCGGCTTGGCTGGCATTTCACTTGATAACACATCTGGTACGTTAGATGCCGCACAATTTGGAGCGGATTACTTTACCGCTGTTGTTACAGCCCTGGAAGCAGATGGTGGGAAAATATCAAGTTTAATGGAAGCTCTTGTCAATAAACTTATTATTGAAGAGGCCACGGGAACGGCTGAAATGTTTAACGATGCAGGTGTAAGTCAAGGCACAGTGGTTGCGGCATTTGAAACTGATGGAACATATACAAGCAGAAAAAGGATGTTGATATGATACAAATAAGCGTTAAGGAATTATGGGAAAAAGGAGGGTATGGCAAAGACAACCCTCTTGAAAACTCTATTGCTATTGTAAGAAAAAGAGGCGAGGAGCATGGTGTTCCAGGAGCAGCCATTGACGCAATTATTTCAGGGGTTTTTATAGGGCTTTCCAAAGGTGACACTTATTCAACCACAAAGTGTCGTTGCGGTTGTGGTATAGATAAAAGTGGAACTGATATCACTCATTACATGGTTTGGAAAGTTTTAAAAGTTGGTGATCAAATAAAAGCTGGGGTTGCCAAAACAATTGAAAGTCAATTAAACCTAATGATAGGGCAGCACCTTAAGTCTAACAAAATGAAACCTATCAAACCATTTATGGACTGGGACAGAAGCGAAGCAAATCGTTTTAGAAAATGGTTATTCAAGGTTAAGTAATGGCTTTAGATTTTATGGCAATAGTGAGTAATGGTACGTATCCGACACCGACACCGTCGGGGGCGTTAAGGGCTGCACTGGCTGTTAGTTATGGTCTCTTAAACATTGTGTTGCCTACCAGTGCGATATCTGGAATTTTAAAAATAGTTTGCAACAAAATAAATGGTATAAAAATGTATAGACGTGAAACTCAATCAACAAGGGTGATAAAATGACAATGAAATCGCCTATCATTACGGCGTTAAACACTAGTACATACGTGGCAATCTCTATGCCGGGCGGCGGAAATGGTCGGTGGAGCGTAGCTTATTACACTGAAGATGGTTCAGGTTTTTATGTTGCCACAGATAGTAGCGGAACCGACGAAGCCTTGGTGCCCGAAGATGCTTCCATCAATCAATCAATAACGACAAAAAGTGACGAAGTTTTATTTTATGCAAAAGCTGTAACAGGAACACCAAATTTGGTATTGTTAACAGCACAATAATATACACTAATTCAAAAA
>PJEL010000725.1_pt1 | contig 37443 bp, 31 predicted proteins | sample 1853271 | NCBI WGS metagenome assembly PJEL01 (sample SAMN08108733, study PRJNA415343) | Invertebrate metagenome, whole genome shotgun sequencing project. | host: Globobulimina | place: Sweden: Gullmar Fjord | collected 2015-08
TCCTTGATTTCAACGGGTTCCGTGTTGTCGTCTTCAGATCCCCTTGGATATCTTATTGCAGACGGACCTTCGTGATTCAGTGCTGTTTTGAGCATGCACCTGAGTTCATATCCGTCTTTCGGTGCCATAACAACCAGATTAGGTATATGTCTGAGAAAAGAAAGGTCGAATGTTCCGTTATGGGTAGGACCATCATCTCCGACAATACCGCCCCTGTCAATCGCGAAGACAACCGGAAGGTCCTGAAGACATATGTCATGAATGATCTCGTCATATGATCTCTGCAAAAAAGTAGAATAAATCGCCACAACCGGTTTTATGCCCTGGGTGGCAAGCCCTGCGGCAAAGGTTGCGGCATGGGGTTCAGCAATACCTACGTCGTAAAATCTCTTCGGGTATTTTTTTGCAAAGCCTGTTAACCCGGTGCCGTCCGTCATTGCAGCGGTTATAGCTACAATACGTCTGTCTTTTGTTGCAAGTTCAGTAAGACAATCGCCGAAAATCGCGCTGTATGACTTTTTAGCAGATGGAGACTGTTTGCCTGTTTCAATGTCAAAAGGCCCGACCCCGTGAAAGCTGCCCGGATTGTTTTCCGCGTGTTCATATCCTTTGCCCTTTTTGGTGATCGTATGAAGCAGGACCGGTTCATGGTAGTCCTTGAACCTTTCGAGTATTTCTATGAGAGAGTTTATATCATGACCGTCGATAGGCCCGACATACTCGAATCCAAGTTCTTCAAAGAGGAGACCTGGTACAATAAGCCCCTTTACTGTCTCTTCAGCCTTTCTTGCGATTTTCAAAAAGGGTTCACCGACAGTAGGTATATGTTCAAGTATGTTTTTCGTCTCTTTTTTGATTTTTGTGATGAATTCTCCTGTCATCATCCTGCTGAGATATGCCGAGATAGCTCCGACATTAGGAGAAATCGACATTTCATTATCGTTGAGAATGACAATCAGATCTTTCTTAATATGCCCTGCATGGTTTAAGCCTTCAAGCGCAAGCCCTGCGGTTAAAGCCCCGTCACCTATGATGGCTATTGACTTGAAGCTGTCTCTGTTCTGGTCTCTTCCTTCCAGTATGCCGAGTGCTGCTGAAATAGATGTTGAGCTGTGGCCTGTGCCAAATGCATCATGAGGACTCTCAGAGATTTTTGGGAACCCGGAGATGCCTTTGTGCTGCCTTATTGTTTGGAATGAATTGTACCTGCCTGTCAGCAGTTTATGTGTATATGCCTGGTGGCCGACGTCCCAGACCATTTTGTCAGCAGGGGTGTTGAAGACATAATGAAGTGCTATCGTAAGGTCTATACTTCCGAGGTTTGATGCAAGATGCCCCCCGTTTGAAGCAACAGTTCCAATTATGATTTCTTTTAATTCCTCTGCAAGGTCTTTGAGTTCGTCTATTGAAAGGTCTTTTAGATCATCAGGGCTTTTTATGTTTTCTATAAGCATATTGATTTAATTCCGTCTTGATATAATGTATTTAGCGATTTCCAAAAGCGGCTCCGCTTTACTATTAAAACCATTTAATGCATCTATTGAGTCATTGATTAATTTTTCAGCCATTTTTTGTGATTCTTTCAGGCCGAATGTTGAAGGGTATGTGTTCTTGCCGCGTGCGTCGTCAGCGCCCGTTGATTTGCCGAGTTCCTCTTTTGTGCTAGTAACATCAAGGATGTCGTCAACGACCTGAAAAGCGAGACCTATTTTTTCCCCATATTCAGTTAGTGCTTCAAGTTTGGACGGGGAGGGCTTTCCCATAATGGCCCCAACGCGTACAGAGGCTTTGATAAGAGCTCCTGTCTTGTGGGTATGAATAAAAAGAAGGTCCTTTTTTCGTGCTTTTTTACCTTCAAAGGTCAAATCGGCTGACTGTCCTCCAACCATGCCGGTTGAACCGGATGCGTATGAGATTTCATTTATCACGTTTATTAGAGTCTTCGGACTTGCCTGAGATTCGGAAATCATAAGAAATGCATCAGTTAGAAGGGCATCTCCTGCCAGTATCGCCGTGGCCTCACCAAACACTTTATGGGTGGTCGGCTTGTTTCTTCTGAAATCGTCATCGTCCATGGCCGGTAAATCATCATGTATCAGTGAATATGTATGAATCAGCTCAAGTGATGTTGCAATCGGTAATATTTCATCTGATTTTCCACCAACCGCTTCATAACCTGCAATGGCCAGAACAGGTCTGACCCTCTTTCCGCCTGCCATTAAAGCATAACTCATTGCTTCAGCGAGTTCTTTTGGACAATCCTTCTGTTTTTTCTTATTAGAAATGAACTTCTTAAGGTAATTGTCGACTCTTTTTTTTCTTTCTTTAAGATAAAGTTTCAGGTCCATTTTTTAACAATGCTAATTAATGATAAATAAATTCGTAATATCAATAGAATGTGTAACTATATAGTATACAAAATATTGTATATTTTAGGATGTTCGCTTTTTATTCATTGTGTAAGGGCGGGTTTGAAACCCGCCCCTACATTATTGCTAATGCGGGATTGTTTTTCTCAATTCTGTAATTCCCTAATATTTCATCTTTCGCGGGCTCTACTTTAATTAAATACTCCTCTTCATTCCTTGAAACAGCAACGGTGATTTCATGAAGCTTCCTGGCATCTGAATATCGCGCGCAGAGGGATGCTGCAAAGTCAATGGACTCATCAGTCACTTCTCCTGTAATAACGGTAAGAGGACTCCCGAAACCCTTAACGTACAACTTGTGGGCATCTTCGCCTACAAGTGATCTGATAAGGGCATTATCATCTTTGTCTCTTCCAACAATGATTTTTGTATCAGCAGAAAATCTGAAGTGTCTCCCGACCCTTAAAAGATTTATATCTGTATATTCAGGATCGGAATTATGCGTTAAGAGGTCCTTTAATCTGAACGAATAGATCGGGTCGGTCAGCAGGCATCCTCCTGCTGGTGCCGGATACTCGGTCAGGTCCAATTCTGAGGCAAGTGCCATCTGTGGCTTTCTGCTCCTTCCATTAAAGTCATAAAGCATCTCCCTGTTAATAAGGCCTTTTTCCTCCGCGAGCGTAGCAGGAAGGATCCTGCCGCTTAACGGGCGCAGCACAAGACCCCGGACATCGGCAGCCTTATCTATCATAGGGAAACAATCTTTTCGCTGGCTCATCGGTCTCTGGCCAACGACTTCACCGGTGATCAGGAAATCAGCACCCATCATATTCATCAAATCCTTGGCCTCTTTAAGCATGAGGATCCTGCAATCTATACATGGGTTCATGTTTTTTCCATGTCCATGCTTCGGATTTTTAACAATTTCAAGGAACTTGTCTGCCAGATGAGCAAGTTTGACCTTAAATCCAAATTTCTCAGAGGCAGCAAAGGGGTCCTTCGAACAGGATGACTTATCACTGATGTCACAGCCGAAATGGTTTAAAAAAGTTATGGCAGTTACCTCAACCCCCAGTTTTTGCATAACAAGTATAGCAAGGGTGCTGTCGAGACCGCCTGAGTAGAGTGCAATAGCTTTTGACATAATTAAATTTCCTTTAAATATATTTTATTAGATAGATTTTACTATTAATTGATTCCAACTTTCAATTTCTAACTTGAACTTACAAAGCAAATGTTGTAAATTAATACGTGCGTAATGCGGTAGCCATAATTCCAGCAAGATTCAACGCTACACGCTTCCCCGGAAAACCCCTGGCAAAACTTAAAGGAAAGATCATTATTCAGCACGTATACGAACATGTATCAGATGCGACACTTGTTGATTCGGTTATTGTAGCAACTGATGATAAAAGGATTTTTGATGCTGTTTCGGCTTTCGGAGGTAAGGCTGTCATGACCTCAACAGAGCATGCAAGCGGATCGGACAGGATCGCTGAAGCAGCTGGCAACATTGAATGCGATTTTGTGGTGAATGTTCAGGGGGATGAGCCATTTATAAGGCCTGAAATGGTTGATGAAGTGGTAGAATTACTTATGAGTGATGAACGGGTATCTATAAGTACTCTTGCAAAAAGGATTACGGACACGCAGGAGGTGGTCTCTCCTCATGTTGTAAAGGTGGTTTTTGATGATGAGGGATTTGCCCTATATTTTTCAAGGTCACCTATCCCTTTTTTTAGAGATGATTGGAAAGATTTGGACAATATTGTGTTACAGTCAAATGATTTCTTCATTTTTAAGCATATCGGCATATATGGATACAGGAAAAAGGCCCTGCTGGACTTTACCTCCATGCCTCAAAATAAACTTGAAGATATTGAAAAACTGGAACAGTTAAGGGCATTGGCAGCCGGTATGAAAATCAAAGTCAAAGAGACCGGATTTGATACTTTCGGCATAGATACTGTTGAGGATTTGAAAAAAGCGGAAAACGCGTTTATTAATTAAGTAAAGTTGAGTAATAGAGGGAAAAGATAATGGCAAAGTATATTTTTGTAACAGGTGGTGTTGTATCAGCTCTTGGAAAAGGTATTGCAGCGGCAGCAATGGGAGCGCTTCTGGAGGCTAGGGGGGTGACGGTCACAATTCAGAAACTTGATCCGTATATTAATGTAGACCCGGGAACACTAAGCCCTTTTCAGCATGGAGAAGTATTTGTTACTGATGACGGCGCTGAAACGGACCTGGATCTGGGACATTACGAGAGGTTTACCTCAACACGAGCTTCAAAGAAAAACAATTTCACTACAGGAAAGATATATTATAACGTACTCCTTAAGGAAAGAAGGGGTGACTATCTGGGAGAAACCGTCCAGGTAATTCCGCATATAACCGATGAAATAAAAACTGCAATTAAATCTGTGTCTGAAGATTATGATGTTGTAATTGTTGAAATCGGCGGCACAATCGGTGATATTGAAAGCCTGCCGTTCCTTGAAGCAATTCGTCAATTCAGGTACGATGTCGGACGGGAAAACGTAATTTATGTCCACCTGACACTGGTGCCGTATATAAGTACAGCAGGGGAACTGAAATCCAAACCAACACAGCACAGTGTTAGAGAATTGAGGGCAATTGGTATACAGCCGGACATACTTATCTGCCGCACACAGATGCCTTTGTCTACCTCATTTAAAAAGAAAATAGCACTGCATTGTAACCTGGATCTTGAATCTGTAGTTGCCGCACAGGATGTTGAATCAATATATGAGGTCCCTATTGACCTGAAGAATGAGGGTATCGATAGTCTTCTTGTTGAAAAACTATCATTAAAAACAAAAGAATCTGATCTTTCAAAATGGATAAGTGTTGTTCAAAAGATAAAAGAGCCCGAAGACACTGTGACTATTGCAATGGTCGGTAAATATGTTGGTCTTAAGGACTCATATAAAAGCCTTAACGAATCACTGGCACACGGCGGAATAGCCAATAATGTAAAAGTTGAGATACAGTGGGTTGAGGCCGAAGAGATAGAGAAGTCAGGAGCGGACAGATTGCTTGCGGATGTTGACGGGATACTTATTCCCGGGGGGTTTGGTGAAAGAGGAATTGAAGGCAAGATCGAGGCCGTCAGCTATGCAAGGAAAAAGAAGATCCCATTTCTCGGGATTTGCCTTGGCATGCAATGTGCTGTTATAGAATTTGCAAGAAATGTTTCTAAAATGGATGGTGCCAACAGCACTGAATTTGATAAAGAGACGCCTTATCCTGTCATTTATCTCATTGAAGAGTGGTATGATTTCAGAAACCGGACAGTACAGAGAAGGGACCTCAGTTCCGATAAAGGCGGCACAATGAGACTTGGGGAATACCCATGTATATTGACTAAGGATACCAACGCGTTTAATACGTATGAAAAGGAAGAGATTAGTGAAAGGCACAGGCACAGGTATGAGTTCAATAATAAATATATGGAGACACTTGAAAAAGATGGTTTAAAAATAAGTGGAATGAGCCCTGATAAGCAGCTGGTCGAAATAGTTGAGATAGAAAACCATCCCTGGTTTTTCGGCTGTCAGTTCCATCCGGAATTCAAGTCAAGGCCCTTGGAGCCGCACCCTGTCTTTAAATCATTTATTGAGGCAGCACTAAAAGAAAAAAAACTGCTTTTCCATGATTCCTCAATTGGGGAGCTGGAAGTTTAAAATGAGTAGGGTATTAATATGAGGAATGTAAGGCGTCAACAGGTCCATCAGAATAAAAAAAGAAGAAACCTGATATTCCTGACATTCGGCATACTGATTCTTGTCTATTTTACTATTAATATAGTTATCGGAGAAAATGGGCTGTTGAGATATATACAGCTGAAGTCAACGAGAAATCAATTTCAGGCAGAGACGATAGCTATAACAAACCAGACAAAAGACGTAAAAAAACAGATAGATGTTCTTAAAGACAAACCACATGTCTTTGAGGAATTCGCCAGGGAGTACGGCCTTACCAAAAAAGGTGAGCTGATTTTTAAATTTGAGGATAAGGAGTAATTAAGGAATATATGTATGAGCTTATGATTGAGACACAGTTTGCTGCAGCGCACCAGCTTAGGGGTTATAAAGGAAAGTGTGAGGCTTTACACGGACATAACTGGAGAATACAGGTTACTGTTTCTTCGGATAAATTGAATGATATAGGAATTGCATTAGATTTTCATGATTTAAAAGATATAGTAAATGAGCCGGTTTCTGCGCTTGATCACACATTTTTGAATGATCTTTTCCCTTTTACCGAAAAAAATCCGTCTTCAGAAAATATTGCTAAGTGGATTTATGAGTCGATCAGGAAAAAAATCAGTGAAATGAATTGCAATGTATCATCCGTTACAGTATGGGAAAGCGAAACAGCGTCCGCAACCTACTTCGAGTAGGGGCGGGTTTGAAACCCGCCCTTACGACATGATTATTCTTCTCTAAAACCTATCCTGGTACGCAAAGGCACAATGATTTTACCATCATGATCATCGCTTATTGATACCTCTATATCGTATATGCTCTCCAGTGTTTCGGGTACTTCCCATCTGATAAAGCCGCTTGCCGGATCAATGTACATACCCTCTGGTCCCTGTTTAAGAGAGTATGTAAGAACATCACCGTCAGGATCGTAAGCCGTAATCGGGCACTCAAATGTTTTCCCGTCAAAACTGGGCTTGCTTTCCATGAACTCAGGGAGAGTATTTGAAATTCTGCCGGTCAGTTTAACGCTCCTTCCGTCAGCATCTTCGTCAAAAGGAGTTACTTCAACGCTAATCGAATCATCCCGTTTGAACTCAGATTCAATGAAACTCTGTTCACTTATTAATTTGTCGTTAACACGCCATTTATATTTGAATCTGATAATATCATCGTCAACGTCATTGGTAGATAATTCGACCGTTAATGTTGAGATGACCCTGGGTATAGTGGGTTGTAATCTGGCTTTGCTTATTCCAGGTGGAGTGTTTAGGAGCGTTATTTTATTCGAAAGGTGTTTTCTATCTTTATTTAAAACAATGGCCTGAATCACGTCTGCTTTTTTCAGATTGTCTGAAGTAAAACTGCGCCCGCTGGAGTTTGTATCAAGCTTTCCGTTTACATACCAGTAAATTTTTGAATTGTTTAAAAGTGTACTGTCTGCATTGAGCGTTATAACTGACTGTACTGTAGCGATCAGAGGACCAATACCAACGGATTTACTAATTGAGGATGCGTTAGACCCGGTTGTATTTTTATTGACCTCTGATACACTCATATCTTCAGGAGACTTAGTGCAATAAAGTAAAAGAGTTGTTAACAGTAAGATGAATAAACTTCTCAACAGAATCATTGTATTTCTTCACTCTTCCATCCGGAGACACCGCTTTTTAACCCTATGGGTGTAACACTCTCTATCTCAAGGATACTCCCGGTAGACTGCTGTACAAATCCTTTGGCAGTACCGCCGGCTGTTATTTGAGCACTTAATGATGACGGCAGGCCGACGCCCAATTTTCTAATCCTTGCTACTTCAAGAGAAGGGGTTATCTGTTCCTTTTGGTCTTTAAATACATATTCGGTGTAAGCTGAGCCTGTTTTATAGTAGACTGCGTATACGTTGCTTTCTCCTTCTGCTGAACATTCGTCAAGCCCCGGTATATATGTTGCCCATGTTACAAGTCCGCCAAGGACGAGTGGTTTTGTGAGCATTCTTTCACCGGTGTGATTAAGGGCATCCCCTGCAAAATCGATACTTTCTCCAACATTCTTGAAGTACATTGACCAACCCTCACAACCAGTAGAAGAAGTCAGAAGACTGTCCCAGGAGGTTATGCCGCTGCCGCAGCCGCTTAATCCGGAAACGGTTCCGTCCGTCTTTACTGTAATACCGGATATGTCCATGAGGTTTGTATATGAACTGCTGCATGTTCCGTCCCAGCAGGTGTCCTTAATGGCGTAAAAGGCACCTGTTTCAGTCAGGTTCTTGTCGGCAGTTCCCAGAAATTGACCTGAACCGAAAAAAGTCCAGAGGTTTGCATAATTATCCATTGCAACTGAAGGTGAAGAGGTTATTCTTTTTGCCGTATCATTAGCTCCGGCAATGGTGTTAATATTGCCGAGTGTCGAAAGGGTCCATAGGGACGGGTCTGTTTGTGAACCTCCATTTGTCGTTAATCTGTGCAGAATGGCATTCCACCCAGTGCCGTCATTATAGTTTTCACCAAAATACATGACATCAACGTTATAATCTATATCAACATCTACACTTACAGGATCGGACAGGAAAGCATTAATGTTTCCTGTCTTTATCTTCCAGAAGTTTGTGCCTTCTACCCAACTGCTGATCACCCCGTTTGTACCGCTTGAGATGTCCAGGATATAAAGATATCCGTCCTGATAAGTTGTCAAATCTGAGTCTGAATTGAAGTCCGTTGCGCCTGATCCAAATATAGCAAAGCCTTTAGTATCGACCTTTACTCCTGCAGGCGTCGACATGCTGAGACCGAGATCCGGATCACTAAATGTCCAGAGGAGCCTCGGGTTTAGAGGATCGGTGATATCAAGGGCGAAATATTCAGGTGAAGCGCTGTAGCTCGTAGCTCCCGAGGTCCAGCTTATGTCTTTGCCTCCATATCTGAATCCTCCGATAAGTATGGTTCCCCAGCCATTTACATGATTGGTACTAGCGGTAAAAAAAGGCGCATCCACGATCTTTGGTTTTAAGTCCACATGGTAGACATGAGTATAAGTCGGAAGTGTGTTCCACATGAGGTGCGGCAGGAGCCCTCGTGGAACGAATGCCCAGAGTTCTTCACCAAGAATGCGTCCGCTGGAGACACAGTTGCCGGATGAATCGACATCTGGAAAATATTTATGATTAGTTTCATCAAAGCATCCTGCGTTAAAAGCATGCAGCATACCGTCATTCGCACCCGTATAAACAACCTGTCTTCTTTTAATATGTTTTTTTCTGTAATCCGAATAATCTGCATCTCCGTACAGTAGATCGTAATTTTCCATGGGGCGTCCTACAGTTGTTGGTGTTGAATATACGATGTCTCCTAACTTCCAGACATTTGTTGAACCGCCGATAGTAATGCTCCTTTTTCTGTAACCGTCAGCATGACTGGCATCGGTAGTGCCTGTAAGGTCGTCACCAAGGACCCAGTTAATGATGTTTCCTGACTCGGTGTTATCAGCTGCCCGGAGATACGGTTTGAGAGTTGAGGCGTTTGTAGCAGTAAAATCAATAGAATTATACCCATCAATTGATGTGAAAAGGGCTCTGTTTGAAGGAGCTGTCTGCCAGAGGGTCTCTCCCCCCTTCCATATTGTATTAATATCTTCAAGTGCAACGGTAGACACCGGTATAACGGAATCTTTTTCGTAATCACCGTTTGCATCAAGGAATCTATTGACAGTGGTACCTGTAGCGGCAGTGTACTGCATCTCAAGAATGAGATCAGTTGTTATATCAAGTGCATCGTCGTTGTTTGTATCTTCCCTCAGGTTCCCGTACTTGTCGATGAAGAGTGCGTGTATAAATCCCAGCCATTTGCGCGGTTCACTTCCCTCCAGTATCTGAGGATAGAAGTATGCCTGATAAATGGCACCATCACCTTCACCAGTTGTAGATAAAACACTGACAGCCGTGCCAGCGGCAGCTTCACTGGCAACTTCCTGAAAAGCGCTTTCAAGAGATGCGGCAAGGGTTGACGCGTCCTGCGCATTGTAGAGTGTTGTGCCTCCATTAACGGCTGTATTTTCCATTAATGTTTTAGGAACACATTCACCTGTTTCCGTGCTCGTTTCAGTACCAGTGTAAACAACATATGTTGTTATCTTTTGTGCTGATTCGTCGTCGGATGTATCAACGTCATCTGGGTTAAATATGTTCTTGTTATTTGCGTAATAACTCAAGTCATCCAGGTAGGTGCCCCCTAGATAATTACCGCATGAAGCAGAATCATCTGCTAACTGATCGTTATAAAGAAGCTGTGTTGTCTTTCCAGTCATGGTTGTATTAAGGTCTGCTGTCGGGGCCCCATCGGAGATTATTAGAATGCTGTTTTTCTGGCAGCTGTATTCAATGGGGTTATTGTTCGCGGCAAAATCGTCAGAATTAAGGGGCGTTGATATTGCGTTTGCAGTGGGAGTGAATTGCGCTATGTCAAGTGTGGGGTTACCGGTTGCATCTTTTACAAAATATGCAATTGCATTATAGTATGATTCGGCAAAAGGTGTCCATGTATTGGCTTCTATATCGTCAATTGCCTTTATTAGTCCTGTATCATGGTCACCCACAGTTGCAACACAAGATTCCGTGGCAGGACATTGATCGTCTCTTATACAGCTTGTTGCTGTGGTTACGGAGCAATTTCCGGTGCCGATGTAATGTATTATTTCACCGCCGTCTTTACTGGTTGTAGCAGCGTTGCATGTCTCACCTGAAGGACAGTCGAGGTCTGTGCTGCAAGTAGTGCTGGTTGTTATACTGCATACTTTCGGGCATTCCAGATCATCTGTTGGGCTGAGATTGCATTCAGAGTCCGATCCGTCAAAATTAAAACTCATTGCGCCAAACCTTATTGAATCGCTAAAATCATCGAGAAGGCCGGTAGGTACGGTTTTATCATATCTGTTAGCCGTTATATCCATTATCGGGTCACCCAGCTGAGCTTCTATTCCTATATCAGCTATAATTGCCGGGATGTTCGCTGTCTCTGCAGGATCATCAGGAGTATCAGAGGGATCAATGACCTGCGGGACATTCATATCACCGCAATACTCGAGATATTTTTTGCGGAAACAATCTTCTGCATCCGTATATGTTGTCGGGTCTGCATTTACCCAGGTTGTTGTGGCCCAATTATCACCTGTTGTTGCACAATAACCGGCATAGGATTTACTGCACATCAAAGCCGGGTTCCCGGCAGTGAGAGCAGATGGTCCGCCGTCACATGTGCCACCTCCAGGGCATTCCGCAGCTGTTGTACATGTGTTTCCATCATTGGATCCACCGTTGCACACTTTATATCCGGCATAGACCTCCGCGCACTTTGGTGCTTCAGCGGCCCAGGCGTCATACCCGACTTCAGTCTTGCTTCCGCTCCATATCTGCCAGCACTCCTGTATTGATTGGTTGAAGACTATTTTTGTATTTACGTCCGCGCTGTGAGTTGTACCTCCTACACAGGGTCCCACACTGCCTGCAGGATCATCGCAATCTGAATCATTAATACATGAATCACCGAACATACTGGCCGGGGTTAAACATGTTCGTGCTGATTTCTTTCCTGTGGAACAGGTACCAGCTACAACGCCTATATCACAATCTGAATCTACCGTACATGATGTTGCTGGAGCAAGAAGGCAATACTGGGTGCCGGCTGCGTTAGGATCGTATGACAAACAATCTTCAACAGTTTTTCTGATAGAGGCAGGGTTGCTGGCATATACTATTGCTTCGACAGCTGCCTGGCATAATCCTTCATTATAGTTGCCTTCGAATATCTCAATAGACGTCTGACCTCCAGGAGACGGGGCAGTAAGGTTAAGTGAATTAGTAGGCCCGTTTATGGCAAAGCTGACTCCCAAAGAAGTATTCACTCCTCCTTCAACGTAATCCGCGGTGAGTGCTTCTTTAATATAACGCCGTCCTATGCATCCCCTTGATTCCGAGATAAATTCATTTGTTAATGTGTCATATTTACCGCCTGTCAGTATTTCTTTTTGAATATCCAGTTTTGAGGCAGACATCCAGTTTAGATAATTTCCCCTGACAGTGAATTCATTCACGCTGTTTGGTGGGCCGGTAACAATATTCAGACATAATTCTCCGGAAATTTCATTGGAACAGGCGATCGTAAAAGCACCGGTTTCAAATCTATTATCTGTGAAGTTATAGGTATAAACAGAATTTTCTTCAAAATACCCTGCATATGTAGTTGTGCTTATATATGTCTGGTCATAGCAGTAATTGGCATCTCTGGTAGGCAGGTTTCCTTCATCTACATAAGAGATATCGTACATACTCCCGGAATTGTCAATCATAAGAAGTAAGTTTGGTGTAGTTCCTGTATCAACAAAAGGAGGGTAAGCCGTGTAATCGCTCATAACAGGTGCAGCTGCATGAGCGGCAAAAGAGAAAAGGATAAACATGGTAAACACACTAAAAATGATAAAAGTGTTCTTTCTTTTCATACTACACCTCCTGTTGAGCGAAACTCTTTGCTTTTATTTAAATATATCATTTTTTCTTCTCCATAAAACTAAAGATGTATGTTGATACCTTAATCATGGTATTGCTTCACTCTTCCACCCGGAAATGCCGCTCTTTAATGAAAATGGCGTAAGGCTTTCGATTCCAATAATTGTTCCTGTTGATTGCTGGGCAAATCCTTTGATGGAACCGCTTTTTGTTATCTGTACACTTACGTCCGAAGGAAGTCCATCGCCGAGCCTTTTTACTCTTGCAACTTCATTAGAAGGCGTTGTCTGTTCCTTTTGCTCTAAAAAAACGTAGTCTGAGTATGATGTGCCTGTTTTATAATGTACCGCGTATATGTTGCTTTCCCCTTCATAGGAACATTCATTAATACCGGGGATAAATGTTGACCATGTTACAAGACCGCCGAGTACAACTGGTTTTGAGAATGACCTTTCACCACTATGCATGACAGTAGATCCAGAAAAATCTGTAGTTTCTGCAACATTAGCGAAGTACATTGCCCACCCATCACAGTTATTGGCCGCTTCAAGCAAGTTCGTCCATGTTGTAATGCCTACACCGCACCCCTGTACCCCGGACACAGTTCCATCTGTTTTTATTGTTGATGTTGATGCGTCTATTAAATTAGTATATGAATTTGTACAGGAGCCGTCCCAACAACCATCTTTAATAGCGTAAAAAGCTCCGGAATCGGTTTGGTTCTTGTCCGCTATTCCGAAAAACTGTCCTGTTCCAAAGAATGTCCAGAGGTTTGCTCTGTCATCCATTGCAGCTGATGGAGCTCCTGTTATTTTTTTGGAAACATCATTGCTACCTGCAATAGCGTTGATATCTCCCACAACGGAGCGTACCCACTGAGATGGATCGGACTGGGTCCCTTTTTGTGTCGTTATTCTATGTAAAAGTGAATTCCATACGCCGGCATTTTGATAATTTTCACCGACATACATTACATCTACGTCAGAGTCTATATCGACATCAATACCAACCATGTCGGCCAAAAAAGCTGTGGTGTTCCCTGTCGCTATTTTCCAGAAATTTGTACCTTCTGTCCAGGTACTAATTACACCGTTTGTCCCGCTTGAAAGATCAAGAACAAATATATATCCACTCTGAAAACTGGTAAGATTTGAGCTGGAGTCATAATTGTCGGCGCCAGATCCAAAAATCAAATACTCTGTGTCGGCAACGTTTATAGCTGCTGGATAGGACATGCTGAGACCGAGATCAGGATCGGTAAACGTCCAGAGAAGTCTCGGATTTAACGGGTCTGTTATATCCATTCCAAAATATTCAGGTGAAGAGCTGTAGTTTGTGCCTCCTGACGTCCAGCTTATATCTTTGCCTCCGTACCTGAATCCATTGATAAGCATTGTTCCCCAGCCGTTTACATGATTGGCACTCGCAGTGAAAATAGGTATGTCAATTATCTTGGGTTTTAAATCAACATGGTAGACATGGGTATAGTCAGGAAGTGTGTTCCACTTAAGATGTGGCAGTATGCCGCGTGGTATGAAAGCCCAGAGTTCTTCACCGAGTGTACGTCCGCTATTGAGACAATTTCCGTTACTGTCAACGTCAGGATAATATTTATGATTGTCTTCATCAAAACAGCCTGCGTTAAATGCATGGAGCATGCCGTCGTTGGCCCCAACGTAAACGACCTGTCTTCTTTTAATATGCTTGGCCCTGTATTCGGAATATTCAGCGTTTCCGTAAAGCAGGTCATAATTTTCAAAAGGACGGCCTACTGTTGTCGGTGTTGAGAAAACAATATCCCCGAGCTTCCATACATTGTTTACGCTATTGATTGTAATGTCTCTTTTTCTGTAACCATCAGGGTGAGCTGAATCAGTTATACCTGTGTTGTCATCACCTAATGTCCAGTTAATAATGTTGTCTGACTCAACAACATCTGCTGCTCTAAGGTATGGCTCTAATGCAGCAGAATTTCCTAATGAAAAATCAATTGTATTCGTGCCGTCTATGGTTGTGAAAACAGTCCTGTTAACAGGACTGGTCTCCCAAAGTTTCTTGCCGCCTTTCCACAAGGCCTTTACGTCTTCAAGGGGGCTGGTGCTGAATGGAGTAGTGCTGTCTTTTTCACCGTCAGCGTCAGCGTCTACATACTTATTGGCGAGTGCTCCGGTGTTCGGATCATATTCCATTTCGAGAATCATGTCCGTTGTCAGATCAAGGGCTTCATCACCATCGGAGTCTTCCCTGAGGTTGCCGTATTGATCAACCAAGAGGGACTGCATGTAACCGAGCCACTTACGGTTTTCAAGACCTTCAATTTTTTCCGGGAAGAAATATGCTTGATAAATTGCTCCTTCACCTTCACCTGTTGTTGCAAGGACACTTACTGAAGTTCCGGATGAAGATTGCTTGAGCATATCGGATATGGTCTCTATCAGAGAGGTTTCGAGGACATCTCCCTCAGAGGCCTGATAATAGTTTTCAGGAATGCCGTCTGCATCCTCATCCCATTCTGCGCAGTTAGGATCTGTCGAACCAACGTCGCATGGTGTGAGAGGAAGCGTTGCTGTTTTGCTGTTAGAAGGGTAGGATGTTCTGTCATACGGCCATGTGTTGCTGTCATAGTCATTGAATCCACCATACATCCCGATCTGCTGCATTGCGTTCATTCCTCCGGCATCATAACCAAAGGAGTATACAGAAAAATGGCTCAATGTTTGTTCTCCGTCCATGGCCCGAATATCATTAATATGTGAAAGCCTGGCAGGAACAACCGGGTCAACGCTGCCATTCCATTCACCGTCAGAGATAAGGAGGACAAAACTCTTTCTGCATGTGACGGGAGATCCGTTTTCATACCAGGGGTCTTTACTTGAACCAACGCCCTGGACGTACGCATTGTTATTGCATCCAGAGTAAACATTATTTTGAGTATAGTAATCTAATGCTTCATTAAGCGCTTCACCTGTTGGTGTACCGTTGTACGCCGGCTCATTCTGGAGGGCAGTCAACATAGAAGACATATTTGCACCGTCAATACCTGATTTCATACATCCTTCATCGTCACTGTTATATGTCATGAGGCCGAATCTGGGTGCTCCATCATCATACGTGCCGTCACCGTCTTTATCTGAGATTGCCTGTACTACTCCGCTTTTTTCCGTCTCAGGTATGTCAACTTTTAAATTTGCGTTAGAAATAGAACTGACTGGACAGCCTGATCCTGCACAGCTCTCAACCTGATTGCCCGGTTGATAGGTGTTAATGTCAAGGGCGCTCCAGATGGATGTATCGAAAGATCCATCATTGAAATCGTCGCTGGAGCAGACATCACAAATGAATTCGTCAAACTCGGCTTTTCCGAGAGTGCCGCTTGAATATGAGCTTGCTGCCATACCGACCAGTACAGTGTTTGGCAAACTAACTGATTGTGTGCCGTGATTGGTCCAGGTAGTTCCATCACTTGAATAGTAATAAGTGAAGGAATTACCGCTTCGCGTGATGCGTACCCATATTGGATAAGTGGTTAGGACATAACTTCCGGATTGATACGTATTATTGTTATAGGCAGGGCGGTAAGCAAATTGAAGACCGGCCCCGTTTGTGGCCATTGCCATAACGTGCTCGCTCCTTTTATTAGTAGTGGCACGGATATCCAGACCTGCCTTGGCGTACGTTTCGCCCGATTCAGTGGGAGGAGTGACAACAAGCAGCTTTATATCGAAATTGCCGCTTACGGACTGGTAGACATAACGGAATTTGTCGACTTTGTTCCACATAGATGAACCATTGGCCCAGGTAGTAAGGTATCCGCATGTGCCTGCAAGTCCTGTACTGCTGATTGACAATGTATGATCAAGATTTGGGTATGATCCCCCTGCAATGTCAAATATACATCCCAGGTTATTGTCAGTAAATGTTCTCCAGGCTCCTTCCGACCTTAATGTGTGGGCGTTACCTTGCAGGGAGACTGACTTCCCTCCGATCAGGACTTTTCTTAGAATATCAAGTCTTGACATTGAGGCCCAGTTGAGAAGATTCCCGGAGGTACATCCCGAAGTGTCGCCAATTTTGTATTCGACGTCGCCGGGCACGTATGAACATGTAGCGTTTTCCAGCCATTTGTTAGTGCCGTATTCGTAGTATTTATCTGTTTTAAAATAACCGTAATAATCTCTTGTCGAATTATAATTGTACTCAGGGTTTGTGGCTGTATCAGAGGTGCCGCATAATGCCCGTTTAGTACTGTATCCTGCAAAATCGCACCCGATATATGCTGGGAACTGCATGCTGCCGGAATGATCGAGTACCATAAGAATATTTGGAGCTACAGCACTAGTCACAAACGGCGGGTAGACGGTATAATCTGAAATGTCAGGAACTGCACCGGATTCTTGAGGCGCAGCAATAAATGATGTTATTAGAATAATGCATATAAATAAAATATATTTCGATCTGTTTTTTATCATGCCCCCCCTTATTGACCAAACCTGAGAACTTTGATCTTTCTTGCGCATCTATTATTTTCAAACAGCGTTACTTCTTCCGCTGCTTCGAGGTCCTGAACAGAAATTATGCGATTGCTCATATTGTATATTTTTATGTTTTTGCAGAAAATATATCTGATATCATTGACGATAATATCGTCATTGGAATATTCATAGACTTCTCCGGTGGTTATGATGTCATGTTTTAATACTGTATCTGCCTCTTCTTCAATGGAGTTGGAAGAAACTGCTTCACATACATTAAATGTGACAATTATTAAAACAAAGAACAGAAATAATATGGTAAGAGATGTTGTCTTCTTTATAATGGTCATTAACGTATTCTCCATTTATTTTGGTACATATCTATAAATAGCACCAACTACCGCCGCAGATGTCATCAAGCCGGTGCTTGATGAATTAATCCTGTAAAACGCATAAAAGCCGCTGCTGCCGCTTTTGCCGATACCTTCGTAGCCAGATGCGAATTCCATAGCTGTACCGCCTATCCATTTTGTATACATCTTGTCGATATCTACGCTTACTGTCTGCGTGCCTGTATCAAAACCAACATCATTCGAGTCACTACTAAAGCTGCTTGACCTGAGTTCAGTAGCAATGTTTGGATCATTAATAAGGTCAGTGAAGCCTTTTGTGTCCTGTTCCCTTACAGCACGTTCAATAATTGCAGTAGAAATTTCCGACCCTGCATCAGCTGTTGCAAGGTTTGTTTCCCTTAGTCTTATATTTCCCGACAGAGTATTTTCAAAAGTGCTGGTTTCTATAGCAGCAATACCGATAATGGTAAGAACAAGCAGCATGAGTAAAGAAGTTACGAGAACATAGCCTTTATCCTGTTTTATTAACATTTCATTTCCTCAACGGTTTCTCATATTTACAATTGTTTTCCACCATCTGCGTCTGTAATCATCATATGTAGGATAATGGGCCCGGTTTTCTATCATAGATGGTGGATTTCCCTGCCCATCATAATTAACATCGGCATTCTTGGCCCTTGCGAGTATATTTATTCTCGCGGCCGTTATGGTGGAAGTATCGCTGATCGTACCTCCATCTATAAAATCATCGCCGTTAATAATAGCGTCACCGTTCTGGTCATCTGTTTCTCCATCATCGTTGGCATCTACTGCAAAAGCAAACTGAAGGTCTTCTATGTTTTCAGCTATGACTTCATCATCGGAAGTATCAATACCCATACAGGTGCCCGGCAGTTTATTCCTGCGTATCCTGCGGAGGTTCATCTCGTAGTCAACACAAAAACTTACATCTTCAATCAGGTATACGGGTCTGCCTTCATCACAGAAACCATCACTGTCAGTATCCTGTAAAGGAAAATTCTGTGTTAAAGCACGGTCAAGTGTAATGCTGGAGCCGCATGAAGTTCCGGAAATGGCACAGTTTGATACCTGAGCGAAATTAATGCCGTCTATACTTATATATCTTTTGTCGGTCAAGTTCGGGCCTTCGGTGCCTGAATACTCTATGTTGACCTGGGTTGCGCCTAATGATACTGTTGCCGGGCAGGCCATCCCTGTTCCGCCGCCGCTGGGCCAGATGGTGCCGATCATTCTGAACCCGCCTACAATTGTGATTGAGTCGGATTCCCAAGTACGGTCGTCCAGTGTAATAATATCTGTTAAGGTGTTTATAGGATCGAGATTCAAATCTGATGGTGCACCGAATCCAGCGCTTTTAAGGTCATTAGCAATAAGATCATGTGATACCTTGGATTGCGTGTTGATTTCCGATACGCTTTCCTGTGCAACATATGAACGGTTCTGGACGATATATGTCCCGGAAGCCCCTGCAATCAGGACAATACTGATTCCGACAGCAATCATTACTTCTATTAACGTATAGCCTTTATTGTCTTTATGGCACAACATTTTCATCCCACTTTACTGTATCAAGAGTTACATAGTGAAATTCACTATGTTTGTCCTGCCAGCGAATTCTTACACGAATTGCGGAAACCGCTGACGTATTAGATGCGTCAGGAACAACATTGCATGAGGACGCTGGAGGAAAAGAGGTTTTATCAAAGGTCAAATACATGCAATTTGCTAATACAGACCATGCCCGTTCAAACGTTACGTTACCGGAGATGGCTGCTCCGGAAGTTGGATTGTCAGACCCTGAGACTAAAGTTGAATAAGGTGATGTTTTAAGCTGTTCAACCATGTCCTGCCCAAGGCTCGTAGCATTTCTTAATGCTCTGCTTGAAGTATTACCTGTGATTGCATAATACTGCATGCCCATTACACCGAGCATTCCAACAAGTAATATGACCAGAGATATCATTATTTCTATTAATGTGAAACCATTTTCTTTCATTTGATCTCCGTCCATTCAGTCTCTGATGTATTGTCTGAATGTCCTTTCCAAAGAAAGAGGTCAATAGTGCCCGATGAATTTGCAAGTTCGACGCCGTATGTATAGCCCCTATCAGTCCCGTTGTGCTGAAAATATATGATAGAATTCGGACTGGCTGAACCATCGGGATTGAACTGGAAAGATACTGCGTTTGCAATAGCGATACCGTTTGGACCGTTCGGTGGAGTAGTTGTAAAATTGCCACTGCCTATAACAATATTATCGCCGAAATTAGTTTCGATATTAATAACCTTTACAGGCTGGTCACCGTATGCATCGTTAGGGCTGGTTTCATCGAGAATGTTATTATTGTCTCCATCAAATCCTACCCTGTAAACATTAGACGCGTAATCAAAGGTAAGCATATATGCCCTGTTTTCCTTAATCGCCATTGTCTTCGCGAGTCTCATGCTTTGAAACATATTGCTGGCAGCGCTCCTGACTTTGTTTTTGGCAATAAACCTTCCGTATTCAGGGATGCCGACAATGGATAGAATGCCGATAATGGAGATCACTATTAAAAGCTCGATGAGTGTTACTCCTTCTCTGCCGCTTATTCTGAATTTATCTAACATATCGTTATTGTTAAAGCAATTTTGATGCTCAATGTAAATAAGATTATATTCTCACGAGTTATCTATGAATAATAAAGTCTTCATGTAATATGTTTCATAGTATTATGTAATTCGTTACATACTTAAATTTTGTACCCTGTACTCTGTACATTGTTACCTTTGTTATATATATTGAGTAGGTATCTCATTATGTTTTACGGCTTTTTTTGTTGTATACTTAATGGGCAAATGCTTGTATAGCTAAATGGGCACATAGTATTAAACTTATAAAGCTGTCATGCCGGACTTGATCCGGTATCCATAAACTTTGAAAATACTGGATTCCGGCTTAAGATTGCCGTAATGACATATGAATATATCGAGCTTATAGGCTGACACTAACTTTGTTTTTATAAGGAGAGATGAATGAAAGATGTATCAGCTGAGGAAATTGTTGAAAAGGCCCTGAAAAAAGGGTGTGATTCAGCAGAGGTTTTTATGAAGAGCTCTCAAGGGATTTCTGTTGAGGCAAAAAAGGGCAGTGTGGAGGCATTGGAGGCTTCCCGTGATTTTGGAATTGCATTAAAAGTTATTAAAAACAAGAAACTCGGTTTTTCATTTACAACCGATCTTGCTGAAATTGAGGAGACAATAAATAAAGCGTTAGAGTCAGCTGAATGGACTGGAATCGATGAACACATTGGTATTCCTGATTGCACGGTACCGGGCAATGTCATGATATTTGATGATAAGATCAAGCAGGTTAAAGAAGAGGAAATTATTAAAGACGCGATACTGCTTGAAGAGAACGCCCTTTCTTTTGATGAGAGAATAAAAAAAGTAAGAAAGGCGGAAGTAAGTACCGGAGTTGGGAAGACAACAATTGTAAATTCTAACGGTATCAATTATTCATATGAAAGTACTTATTATTCTGCTCATGTGACAACACTTGCCAGTAATGATGATGGAGACAGCCAGATGGGATGGGATTACGCGGGGAGCAGAAGGATGGCTGACATTGATATAAAATCTATCGGAGAAAATTCATCCAGGAGCGCACTGGAACTTCTCGGTTCAAGAAAGATCTCGCCAGTCAAAGCCAATGTCATTCTCAGTTCAACGGTTGCGGTCGATTTCCTGGAAATCCTGAGTTCATCCCTCTCAGGTGATGCAGTTCAGAAGCAGCGTTCGTTTCTGGCAGGCAGGACAGGACAGGAAATAATCAGCCCTCTTATTGATATTATAGACGACGGGACGATGGAATGGGGGACAGGTACCAGTCCTGTTGATGACGAAGGTGTTTCTTCCATGAAAAAGAAGTTCATCTCAAAAGGGGTACTCGAAGGTTATATGCATAATACATACACTGCAAAGAAAGGCGGTGTATTGTCTACCGGTAATGCCAGAAGGGGAAGCGCCAAAGGTCTTCCCGGCGTAGGGGTAACAAATTTTTATATAAGCACAAAGGGAGATAAATCCGAGAAAGACCTTGTCAAATCTGTTAATAAGGGGATTCTGGTCCTAAGCGCAATGGGAGTTCACATGGCTAATCCTGTTTCAGGAGATTTTTCTATAGGTATTTCAGGTATATGGATTGAAAACGGAGAGCCACTGTATCCTGTGAAAGAGGCTATTATTTCAGGAAACGTACTTGATATGTTTAAGAAAGTTGAGGAAGTTGGAAATAATCTTAAATTCTACGGCAGCGTTGGTTCTCCCAGTTTGTTGATCGGGGAGATGGATATAAGCGCTTGATTAACGGCAATGACAAATTACGAATTACGAATTACGAATTACGAAAAAATGCATAAAAGAAATCCTATAATTAAGACCATTGATCAGGCGAAGAGGCTTATAAAGATAGTCGTTGGTTTTACAGTTTGTGCTGTTGGTCTCATAATGCTCGTTACACCCGGACCCGGAATAGCTGCCATTTTAATAGGTCTTGCATTACTCGGTACGGAATTTGTCTGGGCAAAGAAACTCATGAAGCGCTTTGAAAAAGAAGCACATAATGTAAAGAACTCATTCGTCAATAACTTCATCAACAATAAAAAAAATAATTAACTCTCCTATTCTTCTTTTTTCTTCAGAAAAGGCGATAATAAATCTATTGGTACTGGAAAGATCGTTGTTGAATTATTATCTGATGCTACCTCTGTTAATGTCTGGAGAAATCTGAGCTGAATAGCTGTAGGATGTTTCCCGATGATTTCAGCTGCATCTGATAATTTTTGTGATGCCTGAAATTCTCCTTCGGCATGAATGATTTTTGCCCTTCTTTCACGTTCGGCTTCAGCCTGTTTTGCAATCGCTCTCTGCATTTCAATAGGCAAGTCAACATTTTTCACTTCTACTGTAGTCACCTTTATGCCCCACGGTTCAGTCTGTTCGTCGATGATTTTCTGAAGTTCGGTATTTAATTCATCTCTCTTGGCGAGCAGGTCATCGAGATTGCTCTGTCCGAGAACGCTCCTGAGAGTTGTCTGGGAGATCTGAGAAGTTGCATATTCAAAATCAACTACATCAACTATTGCCTTTGACGGATCAACGACCCTGAAATATACGACAGCATTTACTTTGACTGTAACATTGTCCTTTGTAATTATGTCTTGTGAAGGAACGTCCATAGTAATTGTACGAAGGCTTACTTTTACAAGTTTATCGATGATAGGCCAGATGATAACAAGCCCTGGTCCTTTGACCGGGATGAGTCTGCCCAGTCTAAAGACAACACCTCTTTCATATTCACGTAAGATTTTGATTGCGCTTGATAGAAAATAGGTAACCAGTATGACGGCTAAAATTACTCCTGAAAACCCCATCTCAGGCATATTCACCTCCCTGTAAAATTGTTGGTTATAAAGTCACATTCAATATTAGTATAATAGCATGACAAAAACACGTTCAACGGTCAACCCGTTCAACTTTTAATTTAAGGTTTTTTGCTTCCTTAACTATAATTGTTTCTCCCTCACTGATTGGTCCGTCGCTCCATGCATTCCATGTTTCACCATGAACGAATACACGGCCCTTTTTGTGTATATCGGTTCTTGCTTTTCCTTCAAGCCCTGTAAGTCCTTCAATACCGGTTGCCGGTCTTCTCCTGTACGCCTTTACAACAAGGTGAACAGTCAGGCCGAAAAAGAGGGTTGTAAGAATTACAGCAGGAAGAATAGTGCTTAGTGAGAGCTTAAACATGGGCAGTGGAGAATCAAAGAGCATGAGAGAGCCGATGAACATGGATACCATGCCGCCGATAGTCAGGAGTCCGAATGAAGTAATCTTTATTTCAAGAATGAATAAAACAATTGCGAGAAGTATTAACAGAAGACCGGCATAATTAACCGGAAGGGTCTGAAAAGAGTACATTGCAAGTATTAAGGAGAGTGCTCCGAGTACACCCGGGAATATGGTTCCCGGACTGGTCAGTTCAAAGAAAATTCCATAGAATCCTATGAGCATTAGTAAATATGCAATGCTGGGATCACTGATTATATTGAGGACCTTATCACGAAAACTCATGTCTCTATATTTAATGTTGACACCCTGTGTTTTTATGGTACGAGCTCCTGAAACTGTATCGACCACCTTTCCATCAATACTCTTTAATAATGATCCAAGGTCCGGAGAAATAGTGTCCACGACTCTGAGTTTTAAAGCTTCATTTTCAGTTATTGAAACACTCTCTCTTACCGCTTTTTCGGCCCATGCGGAATTTTTACCTCTTTTTTCAGCCAGAGATCTTATATATGCGGCAGCATCATTTTCAGCTTTTTGAGAAGTGGTCTTGTCCATTTCAGTTCCAATCGCAACAGGGTGGGCGGCACCTATATTCGTACCTGGGGCCATAGCGGAAAAATGGGAGGCGAGTGTAATGAATACGCCTGCTGATGCTGCCCTTGCTCCACTTGGTGAAATATAAACGACAACAGGTACTTCACTGGCAATGATTTTTTTAACGATTGACCGCATGGAAGTATCAAGTCCGCCCGGGGTGTCGAGTCTGATTACAAGGAGTTCGGATTTGTCCAGAACAGCATTATCAATACTTTTGGATATGAATTCAGACATGACAGGATTTACAATGCCTTCTACTGTTATGACGGATATGTCTGCGCTTGCTTTATGGACAAAAAAGATTGTGAGAAAAAGAACAAATAAATTGAGAAAACGTTTTTTTATCATTGGCAAATTATAACTATTAAAATATAACAGTTGTCAAGGTTTTTTATGGTATGATAATATTATTTTAATTTGGTCTGAAATATTATAAAAGGAATAAAATTATGCTGAAGATCAATGAAATTTTTAAGAGCATACAGGGCGAATCAACCTACGCCGGGCTTCCCTGTACTTTTGTCAGACTTGCAGGCTGCAATCTCAGATGTGCTTATTGCGATACGAATTATGCTTACTATGACGGCAAGGAACTTTCTGATGATGAAATAATAAACAAGATCGAAGAGTACGGGGTGAAATGCGTTGAGTTCACCGGCGGAGAACCATTATTGCAGGAAGAGACTCCCAAGCTGTTAAAGACACTTCTTGATAAGGGTTATAATGTGCTGGTTGAGACAAATGGCTCTATTTGTATCGGCTGCCTTGACAAGAGATTGAATATAATAATGGATTACAAAACTCCTGGAAGCGGTATGAGTGAGCGGATGAGACCAAAGAACTTTGATTTTTTGAAACCTACAGATCAAATCAAGTTTGTAATGATGAATGAATCTGATTATATTTGGGCCAGGGACATAATTAAAAGTAATAAGTTAGATGAAAAGTATGAAAATATTCTCATGTCTCCTGCATATGGTGAACTCTCTCCAAAGTCACTTGTAACATGGGTGCTTCAGGACAATTTGAAGGTCAGGGTCCAGCTCCAAATTCATAAATATATCTGGGCCCCTGATGAGCGTGAAGGGGTTTAGAAGTGCAAAAGAGCAGAAGAGCAAAAGGGCAAAAGTAAATACAAGTATTGCTCTTGAATTAAGAGATCTAAAAAAGAAGAACCTGCTGAGAAGCCCTGTCTGTATTAGTTCATCCAACGGCCCTGAAATTAAAATTAATAACAAAACGTATATTGATTTCTCATCTAATGATTATCTCAATCTTTCATATCATCCACGGATTATAAAAGCTGCAGAGAGGGCCCTTGGTAAATACGGGTTTGGATCAGGAGCGTCAAGGCTATTAAGCGGAACTTATCTTCCACATCAAAGTCTTGAAGAACGAATTGCTAAATTTAAAAACAAAGAAGCAGCCCTTGTATTTAATACCGGTTATGCTGCCAACACAGGCATAATTCCTGTGTTGGGGGGGCGTGAAACGGTTATTTTCAGTGATGAACTCAATCATGCAAGTATTGTTGATGGAACAAGACTTGCCAGTGCTGATGTGCAGATTTACAGACATAAAGATGTTGATTGTCTTGAATCTTTATTGAAAAAATACTCTGGGATGAAAAGAGTTAAACGGAAACTGATCGTTACTGATACTATTTTCAGTATGGATGGTGATATTGCGCCGCTGCCTGATATCGTTTCATTAAGCAAAAAATATGATGCGATATTGATGATTGACGATGCTCATGCAACGGGTGTGCTTGGAGAAAAAGGGAAGGGTGGACTGGAACACTTTGGCATTAAGGAAAAATCTCTTGTCCAGATGGGTACATTGAGTAAAGCCCTCGGCTGCTTTGGCGCTTTTGTTGCTTGTAATAGAGAGCTCTGCGAATTGTTAAGAAACAGGGCAAGGAGTTTCATGTACTCAACCTCACTTCCTCCTGCAGTGGCTGAGGCCGGTAAAACAGCGTTTGACATCATTGATTCCGGATCAGTTAATCTGAGAAAAAGGTTATGGAGGAACAGGAAGCGACTTTATAAAGGCTTAAACATGCTGGGCTTTGATACCCTGGATTCAGAATCGCCTATTGTGCCGATTCTTATTGGAGATGCAGGCAAAGCAATTAAAGTTGCAAAGCATCTTTATGAAAATAGAATATTTGCACCTGCTATAAGACCGCCGACTGTTCCCGAAGGTAAAAGCAGGATAAGGTTTTCAGTAACCTCCGCGCATACAAAAGAAAATATTGACTTGTTATTAAATAGCTTAAATAAGTTATAAATATTGAATCTTGAATGTTGAGTATTGAATTATGATCTGTATAGTAACCGGTTCATCAAGAGGTCTCGGAAAAGCAATCGCGCTTGCTTTAGGTAATAATGGACATAAAGTTGTTGTCCATTATGAGAAAAATAGGGCAGGCGCCGAAGAAGTTGCTTCGCAGTTAAAAGAGGCTTTTATAAAGCAGACAAATGTTCAGGTTGCGAATGAAACAAAAGCTCTGGTTGATGAAGTGGTCCGAAAATGGGGCAGGGTCGATGTGCTTATTAATAATGCAGGTATTACAAAAGAGTCTTTGCTGATTAAAACAACTGAGAAGGATTTTGATGAAATTATCCAGACCAATCTGAAAGGACCGTTTATTTTTACACGTGATGTCGGGCGTTATATGATGAAGCAAAAAACAGGGCACATTATAAATATATCATCTTATGCGGGAATAAAAGGGAAAGAAGGATTGTCAGCTTATTCTGCTTCAAAAGCGGGCCTGATAGGTTTAACAAAGACAGCTGCCAGGGAATTAAGCAGATATCATATTGCGGTCAATGCTGTTTTGCCTGGCTATATGTTGACGGACATGGGGATTGAGTCGAGTGAAAAGGGAAGGGAGACTGCATTAAAAGAGAACCTGTTTAAAGAGTATTCTAATCCTGATAATGTCGCTGAATTCATTTGTAATTTAATTGAGACAAAAGGAATAACCGGGCAGGTCTTCAACCTGGACTCGAGAATAATGTAATTAAATAATGAAAAGCAAACACGGACAACTGACACTGACAATGGACAATGGTCTTTTTATAACCGGCACAGACACAGGAGTTGGTAAGACTTTTGTAGGTATTGGTTTAATCAGGGCTATAAAAGAAATGGGGAAAACTGTCTGTCCATTTAAACCTCTGGAGTCAGGGTGCAGTAGAAAAAGAGGAGTGCTGATCCCTGGGGATGCCTGCAGGCTAATGCGTGCGTCCGATGTTACTGAACAGATAGATCTTATTAATCCATATCGGTTCAGGCAACCTCTTGCTCCATCTGTTGCAGCAGAACTGGAAGGAATAAAAATAAATAAAAAAAGATTAATCTCTGTGTACAAGCAATTGGCCCGGAAATATGATATTACAATAGTTGAAGGTGCAGGCGGAATAATGGTGCCGGTCTATAAAAAGTACTTATTCATAGATCTTGCCAGGGACCTGGGACTACCCGTTGTAATCGTTTCAAGGCCCGGACTCGGAACAATTAACCATACACTGCTTACCCTGGAAGCCCTGAAACAAAGGGGCCTGAAAATTGTCGGGGTGATTATTAACAGAACTGATAAAGCCAGGATAGACCAGTCCGAAAAGACAAATCCCGGTATAATAGAAGCCCTCAGTGGGGTCCCGGTATTGGGAAATGTCCCGTATCTCGGTACTTCAAAAAATCCCCGTCGGAAAAAGATATTTAAAGATATTGCGGAAAGAATAATAGGGGGGGCTTAACAGATGATGCCTTATTCTATAATGAAATCGCCAAATATAAGTGTTCTGTTCGTAATTGATAGATTACCTGTAAATGTTGACATGCCGGATTGGGCTGAATACTCACAATTATAACCGCCCTGAAACGTAATTTCTTTATTGAGGTCTATATCCAGGTCCTCTGAGAATGTAGTTTCATGACAGAAGATAATGTCTCCACTGTCTGCTGCATCATAAGCGTCTTGAAGGTTTGAGAAATAATCGCCTGTGTTTGCAATTACAACAGGAAGTCTTGGACAATATACAGAATTTAAGGCACCGAAAGCATTCAGTCTTCCGCCTGTGAGTACTTTGCCATCAAGTGAACTAACAGGATCAACATTGTCCATAATGGCCGCTTTGATTTCAAGATTGGTAAGGTTGGGTTTGTATGCCTTGAGAAGACCGGCAACTCCAGCCACATGAGGCGCTGCCATTGATGTTCCGTTATAATAAGCGTATTCAGTCCCATTGTAGTTTTCCGAATATGTTGTGATTATGATATTGTCAATATATGCACCATCATAAGTAATTGAATAATCAGATTCTAATCTGAAGCGTAGATAAAAATTGCCTTGTCCGTCATATTGGGTAAGGCTTTCATCCATGGAATTGAATGAATTATTGGTGCTCCCGTGATAACAGACAAGGTTGTCCCATGATACGCCGTTTATTGATGCATCGATGCAGAGGAAATCATAATAGCTTTCAGTCTCAAGTCGCATCATATAGTCAATAACTGTGCCCCGAATCCCGGATAAATTTAACGGATTGGATATGACTAGGGATGCACTGGTATTATTCAGGTAATCTCCGGAAGGGCTGTCAGATGCACTGTAAGATGAAGTGTAAGATGTGTTTGAAAGTCCCCATGTTAACTCAGGGGTCCAGTTATCAAGATTAGACATGTTGTCAATTGAAAATTGATTGCGCGCGGGCAGAGTACTGTATATGGTCACTCCAGGGGCGCTGATATCAACCGATGCTACTCCATAATTAGAGAATGAAGCTATTTTGTCGTTTTTGTCTGTTGCAGCTACAGATATTATATTGTCACTTGTATAAGAGGCAGGGTAGAAGGGTGTAGAGTCATTGTTCGTGCCGCTGTTACCCGCAGCACAGACAACAACTGCGCTTGATGCATTAATTGCATCATTCAGGGCCTGACTGAAACCGCCTCCTCCCCAGCTGTTATTTATGACATGGGCGCCGTTTGCGTTTGCATATAGTATGGCGGATATAGCGTCCGCTGTGGAGCCTGAACCTGTTGCATCCAGAAACCTTAAAGGCATAATACTAGCATTCCACATTACACCTGAAATTCCCTGATTATTATTACCAACGGCTGCAATAGTTCCGGAAACATGGGTCCCATGACCGTTGTAGTCCATGGGATCGTTATCGTCATCAACAAAGTCCCAGCCGTAACAATCATCGATGTAGCCATTACTGTCATCATCAATACCATTAGCACAGTTTGTTTCGCCTGGATTTGTCCATATATTCCCGGACAGTTCCGGATGACCGGTTGAAATTGTACTATTGAGTGCCACTCCGCTGTCAATAACAGCGATAACAACATTACTCGAACCGGTTGTAATGTCCCATGCTTCAACAGCGTCGATGTCTGCATCGGAAGTCCCGCCTGTCTGCCCTGTATTATTAAGCCCCCAGAGAAGACCGAAAGAAGGATCATTGGGTGCACCCATTGCATGGACAACATAATTGGGTTCTGCATATTCAATTTGGGGATTCTTAAGATATGACTTTAAGGCATTTTCCATCGAGTTGCTGCTTGTGATTGAAATGAGTTGCATTCCTTTTAGTTTCTCAAAGCTTTTTTTAACAACAGCACCTGCATCTGAATGTGCATAATCGGAGACAATTTCCATTTTTGTTTTGCTAGCGGATATTTCGTTTTTAAACTGTACGATAATCTCATCTTTAATGTGATCGATAGAAAGTAATCTCTCGATTGATGCGTCAATGTCAGCTTCTTTGATATCTGCTGCATTTGAAGTATTAACTATTATTAAGATGGTGGTTAATGATAGCCAAAGAATAAACATATTAAAATGTAAGCGTGTGGTATGAAATTTAGAATAATTTATCCTTAGAAGGTGACTTATCTTACATAATAGATGCAAAATCATATATTTATTATATAGACTGTAAAGAAAAAATGCAATGATTGTAAAGGGAATGGACAGTTTGGGGTTGTGAATAATCATGATTGAAATGATATAATGCTATACTCGAGAATTTAGAAGGAGCTCTTTTTATGCGACATCCTGAGTGGATAAAAGTAAAATCAACAGACATGCATCAAACAAAAAAACTATTAAGGCATCACGGAGTATCGACAGTTTGTGAAGAAGCGCGTTGCCCTAATCAGGGAAAGTGCTTTTCACAGAGTACTGCTACGTTTATGATTCTTGGTGATAAGTGTACAAGAAATTGCGCTTTTTGTGCTGTTCAGTCTTCTAAACCTGTAGTGCCTGATCCTTCTGAACCTGTTAAAGTAGCTGAAGCCGCAATTGCCCTCGGGCTTGAGTATGTTGTGATCACTTCAGTAACAAGGGATGATCTGCCTGATGGCGGTTCATCACAATTTGCTGATACGATACGTGCTGTACGAGACAGGAAAAAGGAAATGAAAATAGAGGTACTAACTCCTGACTTCAAAGGTGATCTTTCAGCATTGAAAAATGTTCTAAATGCCCGGCCAGATGTATTTAATCATAATGTTGAGACCGTTCCCCGTTTTTATTCGAGTGTGAGGCCGATGGCAGACTATTTAACATCAATAAATCTACTGAAATCAGCAAAAGCCATGAATCATGGAATAAAAACAAAGTCCGGGATAATGCTTGGGTTAGGAGAGCATGAAGAAGAGGTATTATCGGTCATGAAGGACCTTGTTGGAGCAGGGTGTGATTTTCTGACAATAGGTCAGTATCTGAGGCCTCGAAGGAACAATATTCCAGTCGTTGAATACATTAAGCCGGAAATCTTTGAGCAATATAGAATAAAGGGGCTTGAAATAGGATTTAAATCAGTGGCATCATCACCGTTGACCAGAAGTTCTATGGATGCTGGAAGATTGTTTGAAGATCACTCAAAATTCAATATTCAAAATTCAATATAATTATTTAAAAATTTATTATAAAGTTGTACAATGTTCTATAGTTTTGAATCTTGAATTTTGAATTTTGAATTATTTTTAAAATCGGAGATTAAATGTACGAATTTAACAGAGTAAAAAGATTGCCGCCTTATGTTTTTGCCATTGTAAACAAGCTTAAAATGGAAGCGAGGAGAGCGGGAGAGGATATTATTGATCTTGGAATGGGTAATCCCGATCTGCCGACACCCGAACACATCGTTGATAAACTTGTAGAGGCGGTCAGGATGCCTAAGAATCACAGGTATTCCGCCTCAAAGGGAATAACCCAGCTGAGGATGGCTATATGTGAATGGTACAAGAGACGTTTTGATGTTGATCTTGATCCTGAGACAGAGGCTGTGGCAACCATTGGATCAAAGGAGGGGCTGTCTCACCTTGCTTACGCAATGGTAGATCCCGGTGACCTTATATTGGTGCCAGCTCCTGCATATCCTATTCATCCATACAGTTTTATACTTGCAGGTGGTGATGTAAGGAGCATACCTGTTCTGAAGGGTGCGGATTTTTTTGCATCAATGGAGGAAGAATTTAAGGCAGCATGGCCCAGGCCCAAAGTACTGTTAATCAATTTTCCGCATAATCCTACAACGACCTGTACGGACCTGGAATTTTTCCAGAAAGTTGTTGATTTTGCAAAAGAGAACAATATTATCGTGCTGCATGATTTTGCTTATGCCGACCTTACATTCGATGGTTATAAACCACCGAGTTTTTTGCAGGCTTCTGGTGCAAAGGATGTTGGCGTAGAGTTTTATTCTTTGACAAAGAGTTATTCCATGGCAGGCTGGAGGGTAGGGTTCTGCTGCGGTAACAGGGAACTTGTCGGGGCACTTACAACTATAAAGAGCTATCTTGATTACGGGATGTTTCAGCCTATACAGATCGCAAGTATTATTGCATTAAGGGGCCCTCAGGATTGTGTGGGTAATATTGTTCAGACATATCAGGGCCGTAGGGACGTACTAATACAGGGGCTTAAAAATGCGGGATGGAACATTGAACCGCCAAAAGCCACCATGTTCGTTTGGGCGGAAATTCCAGAGCCTTTTAAGGAAATGGGATCTCTAGAATTTACAAAATATCTGCTAAAAACAGCAGGAGTTGCGGTATCGCCCGGAATCGGCTTTGGACCTGCTGGTGAAGGATTTGTCAGGTTTGCCCTGGTAGAGAATGAGCACAGGATACGGCAGGCGGCAAGAGGAATAAAGAAGGCTCTCAATAAGTAGTTTATTAAAACCGATTTAACGATCCGGTAGTTTCAACCGTGAAGGTAAATACCCTCTCGCTGTTCTTCTCTGTCAACGGGGAGGATTGAAGGGGGCAAGGCACGGGCTAAGAGCATGACTCCTGATCGGCGCAAAGAGATTACCAGAGAAGCCGCAAAAGCCAGATGAGCTAGGAATAAAAAGAAGTAACTATCTCCTGTCATTTTTTATCCTCCTAAATAAAAAACAAACTTCTTGACTAACAAACTATACTATTCTATTGTAATTATAAGGAATATTTATGGGACCATCAAAAGTATCTTAATGATACTTTTTCTCTTGACATTAATTGGATTAGGGCTTATTATGGATTTAAGGGCAACGTATAGTCTGGTCAGGCTCAAAAAGCTCATTGTAAACTCAGAAACAAGATTGTTTACTAGACCCAGTATGAAAGATGCCATGACTTTAGGTTTTTCTGAAACTGAAATGGTAGATACAGTACTTTCCTTAGAAGAGCTAAACTTTTATAAAACAATGCCGAGTAATGATAGTATGACTATTTGGCAAGATGTTTATCATACAACAGCAAAAGGTAGTGAATTATATATAAAATTGCAAGAAGTGCCAAAAAGTAGATGCGTTATTATAAGCTTCAAAGAAAAATAAGAGGATCGGAGGAAAGAAATGATTAAAACAGGAGATCGGTGTCCTGTCTGTGCAAAGGGGATTTTAACTGAACAAACAATAACAGAGGATTTTGAATATAAAGGCCATAAACTGTCAATCCCAAATTATCATGTTTTTAGTTGTGATAATTGCAGTGAAGAAATTGTTAATCCGAAGTCTATAAGAGCAACCGAAAAAAAAATGACAGATTTTCGCAGGGGGATTGATGGACTTCTTACTTCTGATGAAATAAAAGATATTCGCAAGAAATTAGGTAAAACACAAAAACAATTGGCATCTATGCTTGAAGTCGGTGAAAAGACATTTGCACGATATGAGAATGGACAGGTATCACAAAGCAAAGCAATGGATATATTATTAAGAGTTATAAATGTTAATCCTTCGGTATTAGAAGAAATACATAAACAAACAGGAATTGATTATGAGGTTTTTAGTACTGTTCCTGTGCCCTGTTGTAAAGAATGCGACTCAGATATTAAGTACGATTTGAAAGCAGGGACTGAAGAAGACATTGACATGAGAATCGAAGTCGCAGCCTAAAATGATATTAGATGATTATAGATTAACAAAAGTTGCTTTTTCTGCTAATAAAAAATTCAGAAAAAAGAAACCTATCCCACTTAATCCTTTAATTGGGATGGCACATAAATATAATAAGAAAAATAGAATTATTATTCTATCTCTGAAATTAGTTCTAAATGAAAAGAATGCGCCATTTTCATTTGAAATCGAAAGTGAAAGTAAGTTTGTAATTGAAGGTGATCCTAACAAGAAAATGATCGAACAGTTATCTACAATGAATTGTCCAGCGATAATATTCCCATATCTGAGAGAAACAATAGCTGATTTAACGCGAAGAGCTGGTTATCCCCCTCTCCATTTGCCATCTATTAATTTTGTTGAATTGGCACAAACAAGAAAAAACAAAAGGCTAAAAACCTGATTTTAATTCATCTCCGCTTTCCTGATATCAGGGAAAGCAATATCATTGAAATTAAAAAAAAGGAAGGTAAGGCATGTCTAGTCAAAATATTTATGAAGGTATCGGTGAAGTATTACATATAACCACGGATAGTCATACAAAATGTGAGGCCTGCGAACAAAACTTCCATCAAGACGATATAAGCGGTGCAATTAACCATTACATTAAAACACATAATTATAAATTGCTACATACTGGAACAGAAACAACTCTTGATGGACAAGGTAGGATTTGGCATTGTACTGCGGCTTTGCTTGGCAAATAAAGATTAATTGTTATCTACTGGTTGTGCTATTGTCCTTGTCACCTCTTTAATATAAAGAATTAATCATTTTATGGTATTCATTTTTAAGCTGTTCATTATCAGTATTTGTTTTAACGTAGAATAACGATTGAAATGAATTTTGGATTGCCGATATTATTAACTTAATTTGTTTTTTTGCATTAATCAACACTATGCGCTTGTATAGTATATGTCAATAGTAAAATATCCTGTCAATCCTACCAGTATCACCGGAACAATCAAATATTTAAAAAAATTCCCTCAATACCCTCTTTATTTTGTTAAAATTCAAAAAACCTAAAAAAGAGGGGTAATTATGTCCGATTGCGAAAAGAAACTTTCTAAGCTTCAAAAAGAACATGATAGTTTGATGCTGAAATACGAAAACATAAAGCTTGTGTATAACGTCAAGTATTTTTCCTTTTGGCGACAATTATAATTCCCGAAACAATCCTAGTATAAAGTCAGCTCACCTCCTTTAATTTACGATTTTTAGCGGTATTCATCCGATAACTGGATATATTGAGCTCCAGAATTACGCTGTGATGAACGATCCGGTCAACTGCCGCTGCAGTCATCATGGGATCTTTGAATATCTTCTCCCACTTTGAGAAGGGCAGATTTGATGTGATCATAACACTACCCTGTTCATATCGTTCGGCCAGCAATGTAAAGAGTACTTCCATTTCTTCCTTTTCCTGCTGTACATACCCAATATCATCAATGATTATTGCATCAAATCGGCTGAATTTCTTCAGGAGCCTTGTCAGGCGAAGGTCCTTTTTAGCCAGAAGAAGTTCCTGAAGCAGTAATGCACACGTACTGAAGTAGATTCGTTTATCTTGACGGACCAGTTCCTGGGCCAACGCACAAATTAAATGTGTTTTACCGCTGCCGGGATTACCAAAGATAAGCAGGTTTTCATTATGATTAATGAAGTCTCCCTGTATTAGTGTTTTTATTTGATGGTTTACTTTTTGGGGTAGTCGTTTCAGCTCAAATGTTTCAAGGTTTTTTTCAAGAGGCAGCCGTGACTCACGGAGTCTGCGGTCTATACGCCTTATGCGTCTTGCCTGGCATTCTGCTTCAAGTACACTCAGTAAAAACTCCAGGTAACCCAGTGATTCTGACTCTGCCTGCTCTGTAAGTTCCGCACACTGCCTGCGAGCTGTTGTTAGCTTGAGTTCTGTTAAACAACTATTTAATTGAGCTTCCTGTTTCTTAGCCATGACAGCTCACCTCCTGAAGAAGGGTGTCATAGGATTCAAGCCTGTTATTTTCTACAACAACGTCGGTGACTGAAGGAATCCTGTTTCGCTGGTCGATGAGATGCTGAACATTCAACGCTGTGATCTCTTTGTCCTGTTCCAGCAAATACCGGATTGCATTTTCTGTCACTGTCTGACCCTCTTTTGCCGCACAATACAGGATTCTGACATACTGCCTGTTAGCTTGTAATACCATATTTGAGCGCAGCCAATCATATGCCATCCGAAACCAGCTTGATGGAAACAGATCTTCTTTATATCTATAATTCTCAAACGCACCTGGCTTGCGTACCAGCCAGTCTATGATATGCCTATAGTTAATCCGGTGTTTGCTTTCACCTGATAATCGATTGATTCGCTCAACCAGTTTCTGTGCATACCAGATTTCTATGTAATCCACATATATCCTGGCCTTCACTTTTTCACCTATAAGGCGGCTGTGAACAGAATATGTATTATGCTGTAGGTGTATGGTACTGCTTTTGCCAACCTTGATATTGTCAATATCTTTATAATCATTAAATCGCCTGGCGGGAAGCCTTCTCAGCACGTTTAATTCTTCCTCAAAGCGCTGACTGCGTCCTGCGTTAAGCTGCCCGGCTATTCTGCGCAGGAATTTATCATATTCTTCGATACTGTTAAAGTTTTTGTTGCCCTGCAGCATAAGTGCCTGAGATACGGCCCTCTTAAAGTGGTGATGAGATACTTCAACATCTCCATTCTCATGAGCTGCTCTTACGTTTGTTCTCTCAGGTGTTATTCCATAATGACGCAGAAGTGACCGGTAATTGCGGGTAAATGTCTCGGGATTACAGTCCTTATTCACTGCTGCACTCATACGGTCTGAACGATGCCGGACAGGAACTCCGCCCAATTCCCATAATGCATTTTGCAGTCCTGCACTTAAACTTTCAAAACTCTCTGAATAACATATGGTAAATGCTTCCCAGTTTGAGTATGTCAGTACAAAATGATATATCAGATGCTTAAACAATTCCCCGCGAATCGTTATGCCAAGGCTACTCATATGGCTAAAATCCGATGCACACAAATCCCCGGGATAATGTATCTGTGGAAAATACACTTCTTTTGCCGGTCCCTCCGTTGCTCTCCAATATTTCAGTTTGCGCTGAAGTGTACGCAATTGATTGTCCTGATATCGCCCAGGATTGATTTCCTGAAAGTATTTAAATATCGTTTTTCCCTCAAGTCCGGGGTTAATCTTTAACATATCCAGTATTTCGTCCCAGTCCTGCTCAAATGGATCTTGCCTAGTCCTCCAGTCATGCTTGCATTTGATTTGGCTTGGTAACTTCCCCATCTTGATGTACTTCCGGGCAGTCTTCGGGTCCATTCCTGCCTTCGCTGCTGCTATCTCTTTACTCTTCTCTTTCTCGTTGAGCATTAACAATCTCCTTACCTGTTGATCTGTTACCATCTACGCCTCCTTAATTAAGACGTAAATAGTTTATTCCCTTTCCTAATTTTCGGGAATTTTATTTGTCGCCAGTCGGGAAATATAATTATCGCTCAACAGCTTGATCTTAAAAAAGCAAGACTTGATGCTCAAGAAGAAAAACTTAAGTTTGATAAACAGATATTTACATGTAAACAAAAAGCGATCTTGATTGATTCTGAAATTGATAATCTTAAACATAAGGTTACCCTTTCTACTGAAGAATTTGAGTTGTTAGTGAAGAAAAAAGAAGAACTAGAAAAATCGATGGAGAAATATAAATGATTTTCTAAAATCCTACAGTACTGTTTTTTTGGTAGTGTAGGAGTTTCGATTTCTTCAATATAGACAAGGCCTCACGGGCATGTTACAATATAGTATGCCTAAGCGGAAAAGCATAAAAGCCCCAAGGAAACCAACAGACCCCAATGTTGCCGCCTTCAATATAGTACAACAGGTAACCGGTCAAACCACTGATAAACCCGTCATAGATCAAGACCTCGTCAATAAAGCCATTGCCGAAGGCAAAGACCCTCTTGCTGTTCTCCTTGGTCAAAGAGGAGGATTAAAGGGCGGTAAAGCACGGGCAAAGAGCATGACTCCTGAACGCCGCAAGGAAATAGCCAGCGAAGCCGCTAAAGCCCGATGGGCTAGAAATAAGAAGAAAGCACCCAGCCAAAAAAGGAGATGACATTGCCATTTGCCTTTATTCCCAATACCCA
>PJEL010000726.1_pt1 | contig 37427 bp, 31 predicted proteins | sample 1853271 | NCBI WGS metagenome assembly PJEL01 (sample SAMN08108733, study PRJNA415343) | Invertebrate metagenome, whole genome shotgun sequencing project. | host: Globobulimina | place: Sweden: Gullmar Fjord | collected 2015-08
TCTCCACTGAGCCACCCAAACAACTGTGCGAGCCAGGGCAAAAATGACTTCCATCATATCCAAGGGTATACTGAGAGCACACATGACAATACCAGAATAAAAGTCAATATTTGGATATAAGTTCCTCTTCACGAAATACTCATCTTGCAGTGCTTGCTTTTCAAGTTCAACAGCAATATCAAGCAATGGATCTTTTGTATTCATCTTTTCAAGCACTTCTGCAGTCATTTTCTTCATAATACGGGCCCTTGGATCAAACGTTTTATATACTCGATGTCCAAAACCCATTAATCTAAATGGGTTTTGTTTATCTTTTGCCCTTTCCAGTATTTCAGGGATTGCATCAACTCCACCAAGTTTCTGAATCTCAAGCAACATTTTAATTACAGCTGTGCTTGCTCCTCCATGTCGAGGGCCATGCAGAGAGGCAATACCAGAGCTAATACAAGTAAATGGATTTGCTTGAGAGCTTCCAGCCGTCCTCACTGTTGAGGTAGAAGCATTTTGCTCGTGGTCCATGTGTAACAAAATAATTGTTTCAAGCGCTTTGGCTTGCACCTTGTCTACTTCATACGGTGCCGTGGGAAGCGCATGCATCATATACAAAAAGTTCTCAGCAAAGTCCAAATCATTCCTTGGGTAGACAATGGGCTGCCCGACCAAGTGCACCTTGTACGACATTGCAGCAAGAGTTGGGATTTTTGCAATCAATCTGTGGCATGCACGAATCTGCTGCTCAGGGTTGGAGACATCCTCTAGTTCCGGATAGAACGCAGCCATAGATCCTATACAACCACATAATATTGCCATTGGATGTGCATCATGGTGAAACCCTTTCAGGAAATCCATGCATTTCTCGTGCAGCAGGGTATGCTCAGTTATATCCTTTTTGAATAAACCCTTTTCCACTGCATTTGGGAGTTCTCCATGGATTAACAAGTAACTACAATCGTAGAAATCGCCATGTTTGACTAATTCTTCGATATCATATCCTCTGTACAATAATATCCCCGCATCTCCATCAATATATGTTATTGCACTAGCACAAGAAGCACTGCTTGTAAAGCCAGGATCAAACGAGCAGATTCGGTGCTCAGCGTAAAGCTTTCGGATATCAATAAACATGTTATTGTACGTGTCATATTTTACAGGAAGTCGTATTTCCTCCGTCTCTCCCTCCTTGTCTCTGGAAGGCACGGTGAGAATTGCCTCAGCGTCGTCTTTCATGCTCGTCACGCCAGTCCCCATGGGTTTACTTATGGACTTAAAACCGTATGTAATTTCCAATTTCCAATTGTAATTTTGATTGTATATGGTTGAATGGCATGCCACTCCACCAAAAGTAACGTGTTCCCAGAGTTTCCGAAACTGACCAAACTTGGTCACCTTACTAAGGTGTGGAGATCCCAAGATCATGATGCATCATGATGCTGAGTACAGTCTTTGATCTTGATCATTCATGATAGTGAGAGGTAGGTAGATTGATGACTGAAAGAGCCACTCGCTCTACGTAATCGTTCCACCTACGAATGGAATGTGCCCGTTGTTAAGAGAGTTGACTCTTGAAACCACACGGGTGAGCCAGATATCCATGGTACCAGGAGAGTTTTCCAGTTTGTCATCTCAAAGTTTCTCGAGACAATACTTGAGAATTAAAAGTAGAATGTAGACCTTGTACGACACCTGGAAAGTATGCATACAGGAGTGCAAGGAATGCTGGCTTTTGCCACGACAAGTAGCTTCCAACGTCTGCAGACCCAACGACTCCAGGCCCTTGACCAGCCAATGATGGAACATACCGTGTTCACCCCATATCAGGCACACTCGTACTCTGACAAATTTATATATTATAGTTATCAAATAATACGTGAAACTGCAATCTCACAGAAAATCTCAGTCATCCAAGCAGTGTTTGCACGTGTTGGTGTCGTGCAAGATTAGATCTTTGAACAAACATTGCCTCACCTTCTCCGATCACTAGCAGGGTCGTGGCATTGCTTCGATAATGTATAAAAATACATTCTTTTATGTTTGGTATATAGTAACGGTCTCTCTGGGTCTCCTTGGAGCTAGTGTGGCTCAGGACTTTGACCCTCGTTTTGCCGCGTCAAAGAGTATCCAGAGACGACAGGTATCTGAAGATGCATCAGCAGAGGTGGATGCCGCATCTCAGGATGCGGGGCTTGCCATAGTGGCCCCAACTGATTCCTTCCAGGCTGTCATTGTAGAGGAGGATATCTACGGGTCGTATGAGGAGAATCCCTATGAGGAAGCACTGTATGAGGCGATGGAGGAGGATGCTGCAGTATCTGTGGCTGCAGTAGAATCTCCTTCAGTACCGGAAAAAACAAACAACTCAAAATGTGAATCTGGATATACCCTTGTTTGGTTTGATGATTTTGACTCTTCAAAGAGTATCAAGTCGAACTGGAACTATGTCCTTGGCAATGGAACAGAATATGGTCTGACTAATGGTTGGGGAAATGGAGAGCTCCAGACGTACACGAGCTCGAGCAAAAATGTCCGCGTTTCAAATGGATATTTGAAAATTATTGGAAGACGGGATGATGCCTATAACTTCACCTCTGGAAAGGTGAGAACCTATGGCACCTTTGCTATTGGACCATCTGGAAAGAAAAAGGTTAGAATTGACATGAGAGTCAAGATTCCAAGAGGAACAGGCCTTTGGCCATCCATCACCATGCTTCCAGAAGACTCTCCAGAATATTGTTTAGGATGCGGTGCGTACGGAGACTGGGCTCAAAGTGGAGCCATCACTCTAGCACAGCGTGTGAACAAGGACATGAAATATTCTGGTGGCATTCTGTATGGTGGAGCCCCACCACAGGTTTCTGCATCGACCTTTGATGAAAACATGAACAATCCTGCAGACTTTCATACATTCTCATTGGACTGGACAACCACACGAATGAAGTGGATGCTTGATGGAAAGACTGTGTATAAAGCAAAGAGTGGAAGGGGAGATCCAAGCAAGGGATGGTACACTATGGGAGACACCAAATCCAAGCATGCACCATTTAACAAGCCATTTTACATTTTAGTAGGTATGGCACTCGGTGGAGACCAGACAGAAGCATCTGCAGCACAGCTCTCCAGGACCTTGAGGAAGCCTCAGGCAATGTCTGTGGACTACATAAGGGTCTGTGAGAAGTAAATGCTCTCTTTTCAATTCATCTATACTATATGTTTCATTTGTCTGTGTATTAATACATCTAATACATTTCATGTGTCGTACATGGATCGATCATATTGTGTGCCATAGTCGATGAACAATTCTTCTCCAGGTTGAATGTCCCTGTCAGCTCTGAAAATCAAACCAACAAGAGGATCACCAGGATCATCTTCAACTCGTACATTGACCGAGACATTCGTATTGATGGAAGGCTCATTCACATAGCTTAGCGTTGTATCAACATCAAAAGGCCACCAAGACAATACTCCTGAAGAAGGTGTAGGATATTTTGACGGATATCCATCTATTCCTGTCGGATCAATGATACATCCTGGGCGAGTAGAAAAACAATAATATCGAGACATGGGAGAGACAATAGATTTCGCAGTCATATCCCTATCGTTTCGGACAAATCCCGGGTATGATCCCAACACGGTGTCCTGAACAATCACTTGCTTTGAGAATACACCCATCCCAGCATTCTCTCCCAAACTACTCTGCTTTATTTCCAGCAAATCTTGCCGAGACCATCCTCGGGGTCTATGATAATACAGATATGCCACATACCAGACAAGTGCTTTGACAAGGTCAACAGCATGTATGCTGTGGACCATTGCTGTCTCTGTCTCTTGCATGGCATAGACTCTTCTTGGAGGACAACGACGACATCCAGCAATCTGCTTGTTGTTATTTTGAATAGCTACAGGGTACCTCAGGTGTGAGATACGTATGTCGAGATGACGATGCAACATGAAGAATGTCATGTTGCAAAACTCAGTGGAACAAGAAGAAGAAGAAGAAGAGAAATCATCCCAAGAAGGGGACTACCTCCATCCAGCACAGATTCTCCAGAGATACCCACAACGCATATATTCTATTATTTTTGTATCACTGGGATACCCATCTCTCGTTATGAAGGAATTGTGCATGGCCAAAATGCATGCATTTTCCACTGGAGATGGTAAAAAGTTATATAATACTATTAAAAAAGATATATTAGAGACCAAGAGTACATACGTCAACAAACCAGGGCGTATATGCCATTCATCATCATTCAAATACATTACACTATCGTCAAACTGAATCATAGAGTGCTATCGTGAGGATTCTATCCCTGGGAGACGCGTCATCAGTAATTCTTTCCTAGCACAAGGATCACACAACCGAGTAGACAGATCTGTCTGCAAGGCATATACTCAGTATAGAAATTTATCATTTATATTTCATAGCACAACGCAATCATGTCTGGTATAGGGACTGGGGTATGTGTTGACTCTTGGTAGTATTCTTCTCATGTCTGGACCATTCCTAACACCACATATCCATATATATTGCAGTATGACTTGTCAGTGAGTACATTCTCACCTGATGGTAGAGTGTTTCAAGTCGAATATGCGCAAAAGGCCGTAGACTCCAGTGGAACAGTGTTGGGAATGTGCTGTAAGGATGGAGTGTTGGTTGCTGCAGAAAAGCTGGAAATCTCAAAGTTACTAGAAGAAAACTCGAATCGAAGAACATTTCCTATTGATAGACATGCTGGTGCAGTGATTGCTGGCTTCGCGGCTGATGGTAGGGCTATTATTGACAGGGCGCAGTCGGAGGCATCCAACTACAAGTCATTTTATGGTGATCCCATTCCTGGATCAGTCCTTGCAGAACGTGTAGCTTCATTCGTACATGTCTTCAACCTGTATTGGTATGTGAGACCTTTTGGTGTCTGTACATTACTTGCAGCGTTTGATCACAATGGCCCTCAGCTGTACATGGTGGACCCAGCAGGCACCATGCATAAATACTATGCAACAGCAGTAGGGAAAGGACGTCAGGCAGCAAAGAATGAACTTGAAAAGTTAAAGATGCAAGATATGACGTGTAAAGAAGCAGTATTTGCAGCTGCAAAGATTCTGCACCAGGTGCATGATGAAGAAAAGGGATTTGAGTTGGAAGTGGCTGTGATTTCTACAGAGACTGGCAAAGTCTTCAAGAGAATTCCAAAGGAAGAACTTGCAGAAGCAGAAAAGGCAGCCAAAGAAGCAATCGAAGCAGAAGACATGGATGACTGATATATATGTGTGTTCATTGTATCTTGTAATCTACCATACATGTATGTATCACCATCTTGCAAGCCAAGATATTTGAAGAGATATTTTCAAGATATTTTTTTTGGAATGAATGATGATCGGGTAGTTCATAGTTTGCACATAGTTTCTTGAGACAGAAGGAATTTCATCATATATTTCTGTACAAGTATTTGATTATTTCATTGTGAATAGATTGTGGTGCCGCTGTTGCCTTGATCTGTTCTTACCACATGGCACGCTGTCTCAACGGAGACTACCACATTGAAGGAATTGACGACTCTAGATACAATGAAACCACACATTGCCATATAATATCTCATATAATCGAAGAAATTCCTCTATTGGATGATATTCAGACGGACAAGGGCAGAGCAAACGTAGAGGGCTTTGGTGTCCACTGTGTAGAGACAAGGTCATCTCATCTGCCCTCTGCAGAGATATTACGTCTCTTTCACGAGACATTTCCTGATGTGTGTCTATCGGAGGATGATGTACATTGCTCGACACCCTTTTCAGAAAGGGAACATGGTAGCGTAGGGATTCTAGATGAGGAATGCCAACAAGGTCCTGAGACCATATGGCAGGCATTTGGTAGATACAGTCACGAATCATATACTGTGCCAGAAACGGTACACTATGGTACATATCATAATCCTAGTATGCGTGTCCCATGTTCTTGGACGATTGAAGATGATCCATCTTTCTGGGAGGAGATTGAAGAACTCAACTCAATGCCTCAGTGCTTGCTGTCATGGACCTTTGGTGATTGTGCTCCTGCAGCATGACACATTGTATTTACAGACACGTCGAGTATGTAGTAAACCACCAATACATATATTTCATTGTACGTAATACTGTAATAGCACAAGACTATTCTACCATCCTCAGTCAAGGTTGCAATTGATTATTCACATGATCCTTTCAGCGTTTTACTCCAGTCTCCGCCAGACGTCGAATCCATTGATACATACGACTCCAGTTCCTCTAGACTACGCCGAGCGACAGCAACCTTCTGCTTTACAACTGCAGGATCACTCAGTTCCTTGTGCTCCCGAAATTCCACCTTGATATCCTTGATAATATCATTCCTTTTGATGCTTGGGAACGACTCTGCTGCCCGCAATATTCTCTTGTACAGGCTCAAGATTTCCTTTGAATGTTTTGATGCCATGACTTCTCCTGTCTACCTGTTCTTTTGATCTTGCTGTGAGCACAACTGCAAGGCTTTCACCTGTCCCTGACACTTTTTCCAATCTCTATCGTGTTCTACCAGGCACTCTTCCAGATCTTTATACGCCTGAGCACATGTATCACCAAGCTGTTGGATAATGGGATCGTCTTCTACAGTTGTATCTCCTGCAGGGTGAGTGTGGTGTTGGTTCCCTGAAGGTTTTGGAGGGTGACGCATACAGCCAGGTACAATACTATAGGGTAGGAATGCCTCTCTGTCTATATATCTACGTGAGAATAGACGTTCTACAACAACAATTGATATGCGTTACAGTATTTATTTTATTTATTTGAGTAGAAATAAAAGCTTTTACATCGTATACGTTCTTAAGAACCGTTTAAATAAACGTTTTTTTGGTTTTCCAGAAGAACCTTCGTTAACAAAGGGGTACAGTGTCGTATTGTATATCTTTTCAAAAATAAATGTATGTAACACTCAAACGTTATGAACAGACATGAGATTCTTGTGACAAGGAACCCTCGTGATACGAATCATCACATTCATTGACATGTCTGACTCTACCCACTCCACAGTGGTATGGACCGTGACTAGAGTATGCAGTTCCTTGAAGAATCATCCAAGGAAATATCAAATATATACTCCGATCAAGATCAATATGCTCGTCTGAAGCGGACATGGTGTCGAGAGAGGGTGACGTCTCTGGACGTGCTGTCTCAGTCACACCGGATGGAATTGACCCACCGTGGGCCGATTATGGATCTTGATCTCGATCGGCAATCAAAGGAGTATGTACTGGCGTGTTCTCTTGATGGGGTTGTAGCGATATATGGGGATACGGGATGTGGTAGTGGGGCAGGCATGGATGTGCTGTGCTCACTGACACGAGAATCTCCTGGGAATCATGCATATGGAATACACGCAGTGTGCTGGTACCCAGTAGATATGGGAATGTTCGTGACTGGTTCTAAAGATAAGACTGTGAAAATATGGGACTCGAATGTGTTGGAGTCGGTCTTGACGTTTGAGCTGGAGGGTGCTGTGTATGGTGCAACAATGTCAGAGGTGGTGTCAGCACAGCATTCTCTCGTGGCAATTACAGGGGATATGAAGCATGTGACTCTGGGTGATGTGAGTTCTGGATCGGCGTCGCATATTCTATCTGGACATGCGTCGGCTGTCTGGACGTGTGCGTGGTCTTCCAGGTCAGAATGGGAACTGCTCTCTGGGTCTGTTGATGGACAGGTTCGGCTGTGGGATATCCGAAGGCCAGGGTCACTCCACGTGTTTGACATGGAAAACTCGCATATTCGTTCCAGAGAGTATCGTATTGCAGAAGAAGATATACACGCGCATTCGTCAAGCGTAACAGGGGTGTCATGCGTGCCGGGGACGGGGTTGTTTTGGTTGACTACTGGGAATGATGGTCGGGCAAAGCTCTGGGATATGGACTCAAAGCAGCATCTCTTGAAGCACTATGAAAAACGATGCAGTAAGACAACCTTTGTCCGTCATGTTGATTTCTCAGAAGATGGAAGATTTGTATTCCATCCAAGTGAACACGTCGTCCATGTTTTTGATGTGATGAGTGGGAGACTCGTGGCAACATTGGAAGGAGGACATTATGCCCCTGTCCACTGCTGTGTCTGGGATTCTATACACCAACGACTCTTCTCCGCTGGTTCAGATAAAGCGATATGTATCTGGGGCATCGAATCATCTCAAGAAGATGTTGATACATGGTCTGATGACGACAATATCATGATGTCAAGTATCTAGGTCATGTATGTATGTATTCATTTCATTGCAACGGCAAGCATGTCATCCACAGATGTCATCTTTTCTCTCACTTTTCCTACAGCAGTACCGCGAGTTATTTCCTCTGTGTCAATCTTCTGCCACTCTTTAAACGAAATACTTGGCGTGTTGCGTTCTTGTAAAAGAGCCAAGAGCCCTTGACGTCCCGTCTTGGTCTCATCCAATGATCCCCAGTGAGACACATGTCTGACCATGGTATCCACTGTCTGCTCTGCATCCACCAAGTTTGTTCCTATAATACCCGAAGGTCCCCTTTTCAACCATCCACATACATATACATCGTCAAATACTTTGCCAAGAGTATTCGGAATGGTCCCTGTATTCTGATCAAATGGCACTCCACGGATGGGCTCCCCTCGATACCCAACACTCTCAATGACCAATTGAGAATCGACAGAATACTCTTCGTCTGTTCCTATTGCCTTTTGTACTCCATCTATCGTTTCTAATTTCATACGCTGTATTCGTGTCGAAGACACGCGTCCATCTAGACCACAGTATTCCGCAGGACTACTCAAAAAGCAAAACTGTACCTGGTGCCTCCTACTACCATTCCTGTTGGTCTTTCTGAGAACCTCCAGTACACGCCTATGAATACGAGAATGCTTCATTTCTTTTTCACATGTTTCAGTCATGTGAGTAAGGCAATCAGCTGGTAGTATCGAGACGCCTACATCTGGCAGTCCCACAAGCTCCCTGAGCTCTTTTGGTGTGCACGCCGCCTGCGCAGGTCCTCTTCGGGACACAATACGTACATTCTCTATACTGGCGTGTTTCAGAGCTTCTACAGCCCGAGATGATATATCAGTTGGATGTAAATCTTTCACCGGATCCTTGAGAAGAATTCGAGCACAATCCAATGCAACATTTCCAAGGCCACAGATGACCACATCCTTGACATGTTCCAACTTCAGATCCACACGATTCCCGAGCGGATGCCCATTGTACCAGTTGACAAAGTCTCGTGCAGATACCACATTACCCATATCCTTCCCTGGTATCGACAACCGCTTCCCAGCCCCAGCTCCATATGCAAGAACAACAGCATGATACATGTTTCTGAGTTCCTCCAACTGTACATCCTCTCCAACACATACATTGCCCCAGTATTCAACTAAACCTCGCTCCATCAAGGAATGAAACTGATGAATTACATTCTTTGTATCAGGGTGATCAGGTGCGACACCGGACCGCACCAATCCATATGGAGAAGGAAACCGTTCAAGAATATCCACTCGACTCCCTGGCAGTCTCTTTGATATTCTATCCGCGACATAAAACCCAGCAGGACCACTTCCAACGATACATATCTTGATATCACTCGAGTCTACGACACCATCTAGAGATGAGAAGGATCGAGACAAGAGCCCAGATGTGGACGTGTTGATGTTTTCTAGACAAGAGACAAGGACACCCAGAGCAGACGGACGACCAATGGCCATCCGTCGAAGAATCATCATCATCACCCGTAGTTACTATACTAGTATACTGTATATTTTATTACATGTACTGTACGTATTTGTCCGTCTTGCAAATGATGGTGATGGTTCTCTCTGCACAGGTACCTTGATCAAGGCATGCATGCCACAAGCTTGTACGTACAAGCAATGATACTCTCGATGAAAGCAAGAAAGTGGACTATTCCATGTTTGCTTTGCGAGAATGACAGTTGTACCTGTCCATGGTCATGATCATGTCTGGAATCTCCATACCCTATATAGGGTATGTCTATGCAAGTGGAACGTTCCACAAGATTGTGGATCGATCCAATATTGGAGTAATCGATATCGAATCACTCGAGTGCGTGCTCCGGAACAGTGGATCCGGATCCAGTTTATGATTTCATACGTTATTCTATAGAATCAATCTACTATTTTGTATATATGTTATGTCAAAAATACATCACGATGGTTCAAACCCAGAGTTGCCTGGTCATCCTTGTTGCAGTCGTGGTGACACTCACCACGACAATAACACAAGCTCAATACGTTCCTGCTATCCCTCGCTCAGGATTGTATCCGTTTTACAATACATCGGATCCAGATCCATCTGCATGGACTGGGTTTGAGATTGAAATACTGGACTGGATGTGTTCAGGGAGTGGTCAGGGTCTTGGTAATGGTGTTGAGAATACTCCAATCTTGGACTGTGTGGACAGATCAGAGTGGTTTGTGGGCGATTTTGCAGAGGTATTTAAAGCTTTGGAGAATGGGACAGCTGATTTTGCAATGGGATCTATTTCGAGGTCGGACCAGAGAGAAACCCTGTATACCTATGTCAAACCATTTTACTACTCATCAGCGGCTGTGCTCTATGTCCTGGATGAGAACGCTGACCTGACCTTTGAAACCATCAAAGGAAAGCCGGTGTGTGCCGTTGAGGATTACGTACTAAACAAGAACAATGTGTTAAAAGATGTGTTTGGTGTGGAAAAAGTGGTATCTCTCGGATCATCGCTGGAAGCTGGTGAAAAGCTGCGAAATGGAGAGTGTGTTGCCATGGTGGGGGGTGACGTTGGGAGATACTATGCGAACAAGATAGGGCTCTCGGTGGTCGGAGATGGGGTGTATCAGGAACCTATTGGTATCATAACCAAGAAGGATGCACCACAAAAGCTCTTGGATACCTTGTCCTTTGGTCTTGTATCAACCACGTGGAGTGGAAATGACTCTGGTATTCTTCAATACGAGGACGAATTTCTGGTAGCGAATGGATATCCAGTGAATAAAGATCTGCAGACACTAGTGTCTGCAATTACTGGTATGACTACAGAGAATGGATATGAACTCAGATGGGAATCAACAACACCACTCCTCAGTGGACCAGAGTCAGTGGATGCAACCGGGGCTCCACTTGAGCTGACAATACTCATGTATCAGGGCAGTCCTCTTCCTCTTGCATCCCTTGAAGGATCAAAGACTTTTTTGGAAGAGGGCTCTACGTGGACTGGAATGGAAGTGGAGATTGGCAAGGCCATCTGCAACAGTCCATACTTTACATGCACTGATGTCATTGTCACAGATGATCTATCCGACAGACTGACATATCTCGATCAAGGTATTGCAAATATAAGTATTGGAGACATCTCTGTTACACAAGACAGACTTGATGAGTATTCGTTTCTTCAGCCAATGTACTACTCAGCTGGACCTGCCATCTATGTCAGCACGTCTGTTTCAGTCCAAGAGCCTCAGCCTGGGCTTGAGTACGCAGACGGTAAGACACTATGTACATTGACTGGATCTGCGTACAATGGAGAGGCAGAAGCCAAGGGTGCAACCTTGGTATACTACAATACCTCTGAGGAAGCAATTCAGGGGGTTTCATCTGGCGATTGTGATGGCTTTTTGTATGATTCCAACGTTTCCTTCGAGGAACAGGGTCTTGTACAGGCTTCTGCTGATATGTCTGGTGCATTTCCAATCGGCATTGCGGTGGCACCAAACGCACCCTATACAGTGTATTCATCTCTTTCGGCCATCATGGTGAGATTACTTGACAACTTCCCAGAGAGCAAGCTCATCACGTGGTCTAAAGAGTATGCGGCTGGATCCTACCCGAATCCACAATTGTATGCAACTTCAAAGTCAGTGTCAGACTTTGATCTTGTGCCAAAGGTCGTGGTGGTCACCAGTGATTCTCCCGTCTCAAGAAGAGGTGGGATTTGGGTTGCCACAATGGTTTCTCTTGTCCTCATGTCTCTGACGAGTACCATATAGCAGCGAGTACAAGTACGACTGTTATTGCTGTCCTGTATGAATGACAGGCCATCTTCAAGATCTTGTGTATCCTGTCAAGACAAGAAAATCAGCATGCAAGCACAAGAGGAACCAACACGGGTGGTTCAGACTTTTAACCAGAGATTCAAGACCCTTTGCTTCGTACTTTCTACTAAACATATACTATTTGTTATTAATTATTGTGATATTAGCAAGGCCTTGGGGTAGTGTAGAGACGACGCGCGTGAGTCTAGCAGTTGTGTGTGCTTGAGGTAGATCAGAAACTTTTCTCACACATACTCGTTCCGTGCCTGCATCATAAACGATTCATATCATATTATATATATTGATCCGTCTGTACTGTGGTGCTGTGAACCGATCAGAGAGTAAGAGCAATGAGAGCCAGCCGTTCTCAGTCTCGTAATGTCAAGAAAGGTGCGTAGGATGCACGTGCATCTGATCTATACCATGTTATATTGTGATGATGGTATTTCATGGAGAGCTGGATGTATCCGAGTGCAGGTATTGACCTCGATGAGGCACGTCGGAAGAGGGAGGACAACATTGTTCAGTTGAGAAAGGATAAGAGGGACGAGAATTTGCAGAAGAAACGCATGACGAGTGGATTGATGATGCAAAATGCTGCTGAGGAGCAGCAGAAGACTCCCTCAAGTGTGCAGCAACGATTGGCCCACCTTCCTGAAATGGTCAGAGGGGTGATGTCTGAGAACACTGAACAACAGTTGGAAGCGACTACGCAGTTTAGGAAGCTCTTGTCGATTGAAAGGAGTCCTCCGATCGACGAAGTGATTAATCAGAATGTCATTCCAAGATTTGTTCAGTTCTTGGGGAGAGATGATATTCCAACCCTTCAGTTTGAAGCAGCCTGGGCACTGACGAATGTGGCTTCCGGTACCTCTGTGCACACGCAAGTCGTTATTGAAAATGGTTCAGTTCCTATTTTTGTGCGACTTCTCTCCTCACCGAATGATGATGTGAGAGAGCAGGCTGTCTGGGCTCTGGGTAATATTGCTGGAGACTCTCCTCGATGCAGGGATCTTGTGATTCAAAGTAATGCTTTGGATCCCCTGCTTGCACAATTGAATGAAGATTCTAAAGTTTCCATGCTACGAAATGCTACCTGGACTTTGTCGAATTTCTGCAGAGGCAAACCCCAGCCTCCATTTGAACATGTGAGCAGAGCACTTCCTGTGTTGTCCAGACTCATCCACAGTCCAGATGAAGAAGTACTCACTGATGCATGCTGGGCCTTGTCATACCTTTCAGATGGAGATAATAACAAAATCGAGGCCGTAGTCAATACAGCTGGTGTTGTTCGGCGTTTGGTGGAATTGTTGATGTTTCCATCTGCTTCGGTGTTAGTGCCTGCACTGAGAACTGTAGGAAATATTGTCACCGGAAATGATTACCAGACTCAGAGTGTTATCAATAGTGGAGCTCTTCAGTGTCTTCATCATTTGCTCATGACTACACATAAGAAGAGCATCAAGAAGGAGGCTTGCTGGACAATCTCCAATGTCACTGCTGGTACAAAGGAGCAAATTCAAGCAGTCTTTGATACGGGACTTGTTGCTCCACTGGTACACTTGCTCGCACATGCAGAGTTTGATATTAAAAAGGAAGCCGCGTGGGCGATTTCGAATGCCACATCAGGAGGGTCCCATGAACAGATTCGCTTCCTGGTTTCACAGGGATGCATTAAACCCTTGTGTGATTTGCTCACGTGTTCGGATGCTAAAATTATTATCGTCGCATTAGAAGGGCTTGAAAATATTTTGAGAGTCGGTGCTGTCGACAAGGAACTCGCAGGGCCAACAGGTATCAATCAATATGCACAATTTATTGAAGATGCTGAAGGTGTTGACAAAATTGAAGATCTTCAAGAGCACAACAACGAAGACATTTACACTAAAAGTGTTTCGTTACTTGAGGAATACTTTGATCTTGAAGAGGAAGAAGTGGAGAACCTGGCTCCCCAAATTGACAGTGCGGCTGGCACATACACATTCGCACCCCAGCAGGGATCCAATGCACCTGCTGGTGGATTTAACTTTTAACGATGTCGTACTGTAAAAATTATCATGATATCTGACTTTTGCTTCTTACAAAATCAAAGTTCTAATCAGTGAATGAAAAATTGAATCATATGTTTACATCTATGCCTTCTTAGTCTGAGCAGCAACTTCGGCAGCAAAGTCCTCCTCCCTCTTTTCAATACCCTCACCGAGAACAAAACGCTCAAATCTCCTGACCTGGATATTCTCTCCAATCTCAGCAATAGAAGCCTTGATGACCTCAGCAACGGTCTTGCTGGTGTCCTTGATGAATGGCTGCTCAAGCAAGGCCATTTCCTTGGCAATCTTGTCAAGACGTCCCTGGACAATCTTCTCACGAATCTCCTCAGGCTTGGACTTGAGGTCTTCCTTCTCCATTTCGATAGCCTTCTCTCTCTCAAGCATTGCTGATGATACATCTTCGGTAGAAACCACGGAGATCTGTGGTGATGCGGCAATCTGCATTGCCATGTCATTGACAAGCTCCTGGAAAGTCTCTCCACGAGCAACAAAATCAGTTTCGCAGTTGACCTCAACGAGTACTCCCAGTCTTGATCCAGCGTGGATGTATGAAGCAATAGCTCCTTCTGATGCAATACGTCCAGCCTTTTTGTCGGCAGATGCAAGACCCTTCTTACGGAGGTAGTCCTTGGCAGCATCAACGTCACCACCACATTCTGCGAGGGCCTTTTTGCAGTCCATCATACCGGCTCCAGAAGCCTGACGAAGCTCCTTGACGAGTTTAGCGGAAACCTGGACGGCTGGTGCATCGTCGGATTTCTCTTCCTCCTTCTTCTCCTCCTTCTTTTCGGCAGCCTTTGCAGCCATTGCACTGGTCTGAGCCTCCACTTCAGCAGCAAAGTCCTCCTCCTTCTTTGCGATACCCTCACCAAGGTTGAATCTTCCGAATCTTCTCACCTGAATGTTTTCTCCAATCTCAGCAATAGAAGCCTTGATAATTTCAGCAACGGTCTTGCTGGTGTCCTTAATGAATGGCTGCTCAAGCAAGGCCATTTCCTTGGCAATCTTGTCAAGACGACCCTGGACAATCTTCTCGCGGATCTCCTCAGGCTTGGACTTGAGATCTTCCTTCTCCATTTCGATAGCCTTCTCTCTCTCGAGCATCTCTGACGATACGTCCTCCACGGATACCACGGACACGTCTGGACATGCTGCAATCTGCATGGCTATGTCATTGACAAGCTCCTGGAATTTCTCTCCACGGGCAACAAAATCAGTTTCACAGTTGACCTCAACGAGTACTCCCAACTTTGATCCAGCATGAATATATGATGTAACGGAACCTTCAGCAGCAATACGTCCTGCTTTTTTGTCAGCAGATGCAAGACCCTTCTTACGGAGGTAGTCCTTGGCAGCATCAACATCACCACCACATTCAGCGAGGGCCTTTTTGCAGTCCATCATACCGGCTCCAGAAGCTTGACGGAGCTCCTTGACAAGCTTGGCAGATATGGCCCCAGCCTCGGCTTTTGGCTCTTCTTTCTTTGGTGCAGCCTCTGCTTTTGGTGCAGCCTCTGCTGTTGGTGCCTCAGCCTTCTCCTTCTTTGCAGGGGTCTCCTGTTTTGCTTGCTTCTGCAACCACAAAGTAAAGATTAGAGTCTTGTTCGTCGGATGCTGTCTCTATGCGAGGCAATCCATGTTCCATATCTTACAAAGATAAAAGGTATTGATTCACATGTAAGGATGAAAAGATATGGATTGCTCGCCATAGAGTTGCATTCTTAAAATATGATTTGTTATGTATCAACGTTAATATACTAGTTCGATTATATCAATTGCCACTCACCGAGTCAAACATATCTCTGGTAATTCCAGCTTGGGCCAACACATGTGCAAATGGTCCAGAGCCCTCTGGCACATCAACAACTGCACCCATAACAACATGAGAGTTAGATATCTGCCTGTTCAAAAGAAGACCACGATTTCGAATTAACATACCTGTTGCAAGACCCTTGGTCTCAATTTCTTTCTGTGTTCTCATTTCATCCTCTGAAAGCTGTGTCAGGCTGATTTTCTCCCTGTTGATATTGGCAACGCGTACCTCTGCCTCCTCTCCCTCTTTGAAGTGGTTCATGTGGTCCTCAACACCCTCTGGGAGCTTCATCTGTGAAGAATGAAGCATTCCCTGGAAGCCGTTTCCTACTTCAACGAAAATTCCAAATGGAACCACTGATGCAATCTTTCCGGTGACGGTATCGCCGGCCTTGACTGGGATCTGAGGCTTGGCTTTTCTGTCCTTCTTAACGCGGGCCTGGCGAGGTCTCTCTGCTCTTTCACCAGCAGCCTCGGCGGTCTTGGCGGTCAAAGAAAACTTCTTGCGATCGAAATCAACGCTAAGAACACGAACAGAAATATCCTGTCCGATAGTAACAGCATCAGCGACATTCTTCACAAACTCATTTGAGATTTGGGAAATGTGCAAGAGACCATCAACATCACAACCAATGTTGACGAATGCACCGAAATCCGTGACGGACACGACAGCTCCAGGATATTCCTGTCCAGTAACAAGATCCTCAATCTTCATGGAAGCGGCTGGACCTGGTTTTGGCCTGCGTCCTTTTCCACCAGTGCGCTTTGGTCTAACCTCAGCTGGAGTTTCCTCCTCCACTTCAGACTCGGCCGCAGCCTGCACTACAATGCAGGGGGTACGGCGGATTGGTGCATGTCTGTTTGGGCTGCAAGGTGATTTGATAAAACGCATCAGAAATACAAGTCAATCATACGCACAAGATGCCAACGTTCGGAGCCGATAGCGCCTTATCTCTCCGAGTGAGAAAACCAACTCTGTCCACACACTCGCATTGTTTGCATGCGGCATATTTCAGTGCTCAAATTCACTCATACGAGATATATAATATCCCGACAAGCAAAATGAGTCGAATCAGAGGGGTCGCGACATAAGCAGCCTTCTCACTCAAAGTTCACCCACAGTTGGATTATTTTCTCATGTAGCGACAATTGCATACAAAACAACGTACATTCTAGATTTAGTTCCCTTGTTACTTGATCTTGAGGCCTGGAGGCCTGTGATTCTAGTCTGCAAGCGTGCAAAAAGTCATTAGAAACCGTGGCCACAAGTGACATGCGGAGCCGACTCGCAGTGCGAGGTCATGGGTGGCGCATTCTCGTACCTGAATCAATCTTGAGGCAATCATCTTTTATAAATTGTAAAAGGACTGTCCTTGGAGGGATATCGAAGTATGATGGATACAGTATCCTAAAAGCATTGGAGATGCCTCTCTGGGTGATCTGAAACCAATCAGAAACTTGGAAATCAGCAATGAATTCATATAATGTAACTGTAACATACAAAAGGAATACATAATATGGCTACCATCCCTTCACAACCTCTTGATCAATGAAATACATGTTGATTCGGTTTATATAAAAAATGCGGATTCGTTTGAAGGTGGACATTGTACCTGGTGTTACTGTTCAAGCGAGGTGAGTTGCCAACCAAGGGCATTGCCCTCTGATGACCCCCCAATTAACAACTCCATAGAAAACATGCTTCTGAACGCCTCAGGATTATGAGTTACCGTTATGCATGTCGATATTTCCTGGACATTTGTCATCACATCTACTGCAGAGGATGTGTCCATGCCTGTTGTGCTCTCATCCAGAATTGCAAGGGCAGGTTTGTGAAGGAACACCCTTGACAAACAGATACGCTGCTTTTGGCCAAAAGATAGGCATGTATCCCAATCATCTATTGTCTCAAATCCTTCAGAAAGTGATTCATAGAATTCCAACATCCCAGAACGTTGCAAGGCATTAAGCATGTCCTGCTGAGGAGGTATGCAATCGCTGGGGTATGCAATCTGCTGCCAAAAGTGCTTTCCGGGAGCCACTATTGGAACTTGTGGTAGATACATGTATGTCACCCGTTTATTCTGGTTCTGTAAACACCTGCATATGTAACGCAACAGCGTTGTTTTTCCTGATCCATTTGGTCCTGTGACCAAAACATGTTTCTTGGTTTGTATGCCAATATGAAGATCCATTAACAGCGGTTGCAACGATGGTGACGTGATTGTTGCGCCTTTTATTTGTAATATAGTATTATTATTATCCTCTGAAGATCTCGAAAGATTACCCATCGCTTCCAGTGCCCTTTTGCATTCTGCAGGGCTTGCTGTTGTGAAAAATGTGACTGGATACGCCTCAGATCCTACAGGCATGAAACACCAGACAATAACGGGCACCTTTCATCAATAGGCGAGCAGGCATTTTTGAAATCATACACACGTACCATATTTTGGATGGAGAATGAATGGACATACATCTCCCTGATGAATGTTGTAGTTAAGAAGAGTGCTGAATGCATGAACCTCACTCCAAGAATTTCCTGCAGGACCCCTAAGAGCCTTCCCCCTACAGCAATTGACAGCATATATACTGTTAAAACCATGCATTGCATCACACCAAGACAGCCATTAACATGCGTACGTTTTGGGGTCGATCGAATCACACCAAGACTGTCGTCCAAGTATGCCAATCATGGATCTTTCCCAGTCCAAATACTCATTCAAGCACATATCCATAGACTCAAAGTCAGGGCCTCGGCGCGGCTGTAATGTCATACAACATGTTATGGATTTCTCATACGTGAGAGAACCAGATGGAAAGATTGCTCTCACATTATCAAGCAGCTCTCCTTCAAGCACAAGAATTGAAATCTCCATCACACGATTGCCCTGTTTGGACTCAAATAGTGACGGTGGCATGAATACCGAAAATTCCTTCTGTATTCCTGTATCTTGCTCAGCGATACATTGCTGAGTAATACTAGAAACTTCTGCATCAACAAGCATATCCGACAATCCATACACTCTGCATACAAGTGAGAGAACTTCCGAAACATCCTGACTCAAATCAACAATCTCTGTCAGTGTAAAAATAAATGTCAGGGTAAAGAATGAAGCGTTCGAGATGAATTCTGCTCCATCACCTGCAGCACCTCCTCGTTTCCCCAAGAAGATCGCCATGGCAATCAACATGTAATTCAACAAGGCCCCAGAGTAATCAACCAACTTTGTGACACCCACAACACAAGCGCGTCTAAAGACAATCATTCGCTGTGATTGCAGTACAGTATCAAAACATCTATCTATTTCATTCGTCTCTGCCATCTGCCCCGACTGAAGCGCGATATCCACGGATGCATTCTTGATTCTCATGTGACTGCTCCTGTAATATCCCTCGCATTGTTCCAATTGCACAAGTTCTCTTGCAAGCGGAATCGTGACGAGCTTTTGAAGCAGTATTGAAGCAGTGAAAAAGACTGTGACGAATATGATGGAGAGGAAACCCGTGTATCTACTTGTAAGGTATCCATAAAACAACAGCTTCAGAGGACTTGCTGAGATTTTCTGCACAATAATTGGCAACTTGAGGCATATTCCAGAGATTTCAGACGTCAAGCGTTGATCACAGTTATCCAATTTACTACACACACTTCCAAACGACTGGTTCCTGAAATATGCGTCATGCATAGCCACTGACAGCCTCGATCTCCACACAACAGAGATCATCCCACGCATCCATTCAGATATTGTAGTCAGCACAATGTACATTCCATAGAGTGCCAAGGCATGAAACAAAGTTTTCCGAAACGCTGGTTCATCCAAATTTACCAGAGATTTATACACCGATCCAGCAATTTCACCAATATATTTCATCAGGAGCATCTCAAAGACAGAAAGAGGAACAAATAAAAGTCCTTCATATGGTCTGACATCGTGATAAAGCTTCAAGGCATGGGATAGATACCTCGGCCTGTGAACAAAGTAATCTGAGACATTGTCCTGATACTCTTGATCAACAGATACCCGCGTGGAAGGGTGAGAATTCAGATTGGAGGATACCTCGACTTCTGTTGCCAGTCCCACTGCTCGTCGTGCCCCCACTAACAAGGGAATATCTATATCTGCAGTGCTTGCATGCATTATATCTCTACGTGTACGAGTATATCATATCATATTTTTATTCTAGAGAGTGAATGTAATAAATAAAAAATAAGTCTAGGTGATGTAAACGACTGCCAGTCGTTTTGGAATGAAAAGTTGAGTTTTGAAACGTGCCCACCATACAATAAATAATACTAAACCACATTCACTTCACCAAAAATTATGTTATGTATATATATGATTCACATTTGATAATGTTACGAAACATTCAGCTGGTAGAGTGAGGACAAGAGGATGAATTTATGTTATACTCGGCTTCAAAAGGAGTTGAAGGATATTACCAGAAATCCACTCCCAAACATCTCTGCTGCACCTTCTCCAGCTAATATACTCGAATGGCATTACGTTTTACGAGGAAATCGGGATAGTGTATATGCTGGAGGGGTATATCACGGGACAATTGTGTTTCCAAAGGACTATCCATACAAGCCACCTGCAATCTTTATTCAGACTCCTAATGGACGATTCAAAACAGGTTGTCGACTCTGTTTGTCAATCTCAGATTTTCATCCAGAGAGTTGGAATCCTCTGTGGGGTATATCGCCCATTCTGCTGGGAGTGCAGTCATTCTTCTATGAAGACACCATCACACATGGAGCCCTCAAGGGTGTGTCAGATGGTGAAAAGCGATCCTTGGCCACATCTTCTCTCGAGTATAATGTTAAAAATAGTGTGATCTTTAGGAAACTATTCCCAGAGTATGTACAAGAGTATGAACTAGAAAAACGTAAAAAGGATGTAGCTCTTGCAGGGCAGACAGAGGCTTCCTCACCTGCCGACCAAGAACAGTCTAGGGCACTGTCAGATGGTGGAATGTCCATGGAAAGCAAGGTGGTGGCAGGTATCGTGGTCCTATTATCTATTCTTATTCTTAAACTTTGTTTACTATAGAAATGAATTACGTTTGACGATTCTTTCGTTTCTCAAGTTCCTTCTGGAGATCCTCAAGGGAAATGTTTGACAAGTCAATGTCATCATCTCCCCCATCTTCCACCCGGCTTGCCTCATTCCTACTCTCTATACTCTGATCTATTTCCTCACCAGATATTTCAAAAAGTGGCGTCCTCTGAGCCTCTTCTTGATCTTCTTCTTCTTGCTCTTCTTCTTCTTGCTCTTCTTCTTCTCCTCCCTCCAAGGTGTCTTCTATATCATCCTGATCTACCTCTTGCTCAAAGGCAACATCCAGCAAACTACCAATATCATCATCATCATCATCAATCCCAATCTCACGAGGCATATCCTCCTTCATCGACGAAAGGGTCTTTTTTGCATCATTTGATGCCTGTTTAATTCCTGCTAGAACAGCATTTTGCAGGGGATCTTCAATATCTTGAGCAAGATATGCATCATCATTCAATGAAGCAGCCTGTCCAGTCAGTACACCTTGCCGTTCTCTCTCTTCCATGGCCTTCATAGATGCTTTCATCGCCTTATTTGCCTTGGAAATTGCAGGGAACCAAGCACCATTATTCTCTACAAGCACAGTGACGCCAAAGAGAGAGCTTGCACCCAAGACAAAGAGTAACCAGACCCTCCCTTTATTCACTTCTTGTTTCTTAAAAGGCTTGGCCATGGCCTGTATCTGCTCTACGCTGGGTGACACATACTCTACAGCAGAGTATGCTGGAGCTATTCCCATGATGCACGACAACAGGACGCTCGTCAAGAGCATTCCTGGCCGCAGGCACTGCTGACGGACAACACTATCTTGGCTGGAGGTATCCAATCCCATGCCACAAAGACAAGGAGGAGAATGCACCAACCCATGATTCTTTTTTATGATCTGAATACTACCGATTTTCTTGGCGGGACAATGCGCTTGCGATCGCCCACGGAGATACGGACGGAGAGAAGGAGAAACGTTTGGAGTGGGACACCAGAGAGCTGCCCTGCTCCGGCATTGTACCACAGATGCCATCTCTCAATGAAAAATAAATACTATAGTTATTGATAATGCTACGATACTTGATGAAATGTGCGTTCATATGAGACGAATTGAGACAAAAAAATCAACCATAGGTGAAAATGTAACTTTTTTTCAAGACTGAGAAAATAAAAATTCTAAACTACTTGAACCAGCTTTTTGCCTGTCTGTTCAAGCTCGAACTCATCCACAAATATTCTTTATTTATATTGTACATACTACAATAGCAATATTCTGTAGTAGATTATATATCTAGTAGCATTCTAGGTACGATCGAGGGACCTGCTGACATGCCTTGGTTCTGATCATTATTTTCTTGGCAACTCCATCACCCCTCTGACTGCCTTCTCGCATCGTGCTTGCTATAATAGTATTTTGATCATTATTTATATAACCATTATGTAGGAAGAAGGCTGACTTGTGAATCGGACGACGGCTGCCGGTGTTTGAACACTCTTTGAACTGAACGACTCTTGCTGACCACGTGGGTTCTCGATAGTTAGATACCATGCAGGCTCCAGTGACTGTGTTGCAGACGAATACAAAGAGAGAGTCTGGGAGGAAGGCTCAACTTGGGAACATCATGGCGGGGAAGGCGGTTGCTGATATTGTTCGGACAACGCTGGGACCTCGGGCCATGTTGAAAATGCTTTTGGATGCGAATGGTAGTATTGTGCTGACAAATGACGGTAATGCAATTCTGAGGGAGATTGATGTATCTCATCCTGCTGCGAAAAGTATTATTGACTTGTCTCGGACGCAGGATCAAGAAGTTGGGGATGGGACAACATCTGTGATTATTCTTGCTGGTGAAATGCTTGGTGTTGCAGAGCCATTCCTGGAAAGGAATCTCCATCCTACCGTTATTATTCGTGGATACTTGAATGCATTGAAAGACGCAGAAAAGATTTTTAACGAACTGTCGTTTCCTGTGGATGTGGATGATGATGCACAGATGATGAATATTGTGACATCATGCATTGGCACAAAGTTCACACAGAGGTTTGGAGACTTGATTGCAGGGTTGGCGATTCAGGCAGTTCGTTGTGTCATGACTCGTTTACCGAACGGTACGCCAGAGATTGATATAAAAAAATATGCAAAGGTAGAGAAAATTCCAGGGTGTGATATTGAAGATTCAAAGGTGTTGAATGGTGTCATGTTTGAAAAGGATGTGGTTGTTCCAGCCAGGATGAGACGAAAAATCGAGAATCCACGAATTTTACTGATGGATTGTCCTCTGGAATATAAAAAAGGTGAGAACCAGGCCCAGGTAGAACTCTCCAAGGAAGAAGACTTTGCTGCTCTGCTCAAGGCAGAGGAAGACTGGATCAAGAGGGTCTGTGATACAATTGCATCCTTCAAACCTGACGTTGTCATTACGGAGAAAGGTTTGAGTGATTTAGCAGCACATTATCTGACAAAGTCTGGAATATCAGCAATTCGGAGGCTACGAAAAACGGATAATAATCGTATTGCGCGAGCATGTGGTGCCACAATTGTCAACAGACCGGATGAGATCAAGGAAAGTGACATTGGAACTGGAGCAGGTCTCTTTGAGGTGTCTAAAATTGGAGATGATTTTTATACATTCATCACAGAGTGCAAAGACCCAAAAGCATGCTCTATTATTCTGCGAGGTGCAAGCAGGGATGTCTTGCATGAAGTTGAGCGCAACTTGCATGATGCCTTGGGTGTCACCAGGAACATTATGATTGATCCACGGCTTGTACCTGGTGGAGGAGCAGTAGAGATGGCAGTATCCCGTGGATTGGCAGCTAGAGCAAACTCTGGAGATGTGAGTGGAACAGAGGTTGGACCATACATGGCAGTTGGACAGGCTCTGGAAGTCATACCACGTACTCTAGCTCAAAACTGCGGTGCCAATGTCATCAGGACATTGACAAAACTCAGAGCAGAGCATGCTGAACACCACTCCAACGTTGGTATAGATGGAACCACTGGCCAGGTTGTAGACATGAAAGAACTTGGTGTATGGGATCCGTATGCAGTGAGACTTCAGACTCTCAACACAGCAGTCGAATGTGCATGTCTCCTACTCAGAATAGACGATATTCTTAGCGGTCTGAAGAAAAAAGACAAGCTTGGCCCTGGCCAGAAAGCACCGCAGGTAGACTCTGGTGACAATGTTGATTCAGAACATGCATTGCCAGAGTAGAATGAAACATACTCGTATGCTTTTACATTGTTGTAACAACAATATGCGTCATTTATTTCCGCCGAATCTCCTCCTGAAGCTCTTTCAAGTTCAGAAGCAAGGAATCAGACGACAAGTACACTTTGTTTGTAGAATTTGCAATAGTTCCTGCAATCTCCCTTGCAGCCTCAATCTTACGCAAGGTCAAAAAGGCAGGATTCTGCTGAACAGCCCGACCAATCAATTCCGCAGATTCTGCCTCTCCCCGTGCTTTAATAATAGCACTTTCTTTCTCTTGAAGAGCCCTCTCTACAATAAACTTGGCACGCTCTGCCTCCTGCTGTGCAACCTGCTTTGCTTCCACAGCACCAGTGTATTCTCTAGAAAATGTCAGGTTTGTAATGGACACATCCTCCAGCACGATATTAAAGTACTTTGCACGTTCCGTCAGAATACGTCTGATATCCTTCGACACGACTTCACGCATAGTCAACAACTGACTGGCATTATATTGAGCAATCACGTTCTTCAGGGTTTCCTGGATGATGCTTGGCAGCACACGGTCCCCATAATCCGTTCCAAGGGTACGATACATCTCAGGTAAACGGGATGGAAGAGGACGTGTCAACACACGAAGTCCAATATTCACCATTTGCAAATCATGAGAACCCGAGGTTGTCTGAATGACATTTGGTCTCGCCCTGACATCATAGATTATCGGTCTCTCAAACCACGGGAGCATGAAATGCGTCCCTTCCGAATACACCGTCTCTTTAATACCGCTAATACGATTGAAAACAATAGCTCTATGACCTCCCTCAACGTTGAAGATGCTGTTTGCAATGCCATAGACTGCGGCTCCCCCGAGAAGGAGAACACGAGCCACAGCAGGTCCTGCCCCGGCCCCACCGGGCATTTTCATATTCTTCATATTCTCCATGATGCTCTATGTTGATATTTATGTAAGATTGACTATGGCTTTGGACTGGAGAGGATCAGATGTAAATCTTGCAAGTCTCCCATTTTCACAAAATATGAGACAGTCGTGGTCGTGGTAGAGAATTTCCAAAAAAATATAATTCTTCAGAAACCTATACTGTATCAGTACTAGAATCATTCATTACATCTATATATATGAGTAGTGTAGGATGAAGAGATCAATTCAGGATTCCTTATTTCGTTTGACAGCAGCTTTGTTAGGGGGTGCTACCCTTGGTAGTGCTCTGTGGTTTACCATGTTGGGCTCTTCTATTGTTACCACAGCGAATCAGACAGCACAACAACCTTCTTTAATAAAGGAACAATCTGATGATACAAATCTATCATGATGTCTCATGAGTAGGGGTATCAATCTGTCATGATGAGGTGGGTCTGCCAGGGAAGAATTGTTTTGCAAGTGCAACACCAGACTCTTGAAGTCCAACATAGTAGATCAGGACTAGATCTCCCATGCTCAACAAGATTGCTCCTGCTGCTGCCGTATTCGTGGCAGAACTACTCATTTGCTCTGAAAGCTTTAGAAATGCATTCCCCTGTTCCATGAGAATGGCGGTAAGAGGTGCCAGGACACCTACCAGGGAAACTTTGTGAGTGGCGACCTCATCTTTCAATGTGCATCCAACTGTTATCAACATGACTATCAACTGGTAAAAACACACCCACCAGGACAAACCGTATGCATTTGAGCAAGAATATGTTCCAAAGGTACTGTCAAAACTCTCTATTGTATCTCCTCCATCTCCAGATGTTGTATCGCTGGTATCAAAGGCAATTTTCCCAGAGCAATTGCTTTGAGATGATGCAATACCCCCCAGGAAGACCAGCCAGGAGATGGAGAGGTAGAGCAACAAGAGAATATACCAGACTGAGATGTCCATAGCTGGTTCTCTTGTTCTTTCTGTACTCTTTACTGTAGGATTATATACTTGATATTATACTGTAAAACTGTCACACACGTAGTGATGAACTGTTTTCGTCCTGGCAGATACTTCCAACGTGCCTTTTTTTACAACGTTGTTTCGTTAACGAAACAAACAAACCGTGCTGTGACCTCCAAGGTCACATTCCCGTGAATTGTTAATGTCTTTTAATATTTTAAAATCATACAAATGTACAAATGAGTGAAGTAGATGGTTGAGGGAAGGGTTGAGGTGCATGGGTCTGCATGGGAGAATCTCATGGGATATTCTGAAAGAATTACATAGATATTACAAAATTGCATGTACAAATATGGCAGCATAGTGACACATAATCATGGAGTTTGTCTCATCACTCGTGATACAGGGAGTTGGGAGTGGTGGTGAGATATAGTTATCAATGAGAGTCTCCAGACGTGTCACTGCAGTCTGCCCCATGGATCGTCTATTCAAAGCAGCAGGCCATACTTCTAATGCTGCTGATAGTGCTACAAGTATCATTCGTTCATGTAGTGTATTGTGGCAAGGTGCTACGAGGATGTCACGTATAAACACAGCTGCTGCGCGTATATCATTAGAAAGACGCCAAAGTGCCATGGTCACCGTTGCATTGCAGCAGAGATTGGTAACTGATGGCGTTGGATCTTCAAGAGCATGAAGGGTTGCATCATATGCTCTCATGGTGAGATCTCTCATGATGCTGTGCCCACTAGGAGAATCCTGATCAAGTATCTGCATGCATTTCAATAGCCACGGAATAGTATCATGTTCTAATGCTTTCTCATCACACCACATTGCCACCAGAGATTTCACATCAGCAGGATTTCCAATTCCATGATACATATTTCTCTTTCCACATCGCTTGTCTGGAAACCAGTGACATGGAGCCCAGGTCATTGGTGCCAACCTTGGGCTGTACAAGTCCTTCAAACAACACTGCATCAGCGTATTATATGCAGTAGATACAATATCTTCCTGGTTCCATGGGGAAGATATCGATTTCACGATAGACGCCACCATACTGATTCGTTCTTGAGTGATACCATCTCCATGTGAGACAAGATGGCCCAACAACTCGCCAAGCTTTGACGCCTTGGTTTCATTCTTTTCTTCGATACGACGTTTAGAGGGAACCATATCTTTTTTTTTCACAACAGGGGGAGCACGTGCGGATGGCACAGAAACCTTTTGTGGTTGCACCACTCTACCACCTGCTTCCAAGGACAACAACCGCCTCTCCAACAACGAAACTTGCTTCACAAGCTTTCGGTTTTCTCTAACATACTTCTTCAGGTCTGTTTCAGCTTGTTTGCGAAGCTCCTTTTCCTTGTCTAGATCAGCATGCAGCGCTTTTTGCTTTTCCAAAACTTTCCTTGTGTTTTCATGCCGTTGTTTAAGCAGCTCTTCCGCTCGCTTCAGCTCCAGCCGAGCATCATCATACTTTTGCTTCCATTCAGACATGATTGTATTCCATTGGCTGATGTTTTGGTTGACTCTTGTCGCTGTTTGCAGTGTCAGACATTTTCCTTTCTTGAGAATTCTTGGTATGTGCCGTCACAGATGGCTCTCTAGTGATGATACATGTACGATTTCATAAAGAAAGTATATTGTAATGTTTGATACAATCGGAATCATTTGGTACCATACAAGTGAACTCGATTGCGCCATTTTTTGTTGTTTAAATCGTATTTTTAGTTCCTCCGAAATAGCGGAAACCAATGAGTCGACGGGGCAGTCTGTATAGGTACGTGTGATGCCTCGTCACGCTTGTTGTATAATCATTAATTGTTTGTGATAACAGTAGAATAAAAAAGATGCCTCAGGTATGTATCTATTTCGATGAATACTGGGAGTTTCTCGTTCCCATGAAGAACTCGTAGTCGCCGTCTGCGGCGGCATGGTACCGTGGACATTTCTGAACAACACTTTAGGATACATGCACAATCTTTGATGATTTCATTGTCTATATGGGCAATCGGGTTGAACATTATGCGTGTGAATATGAGATGTTGTTTAGAATTGTCTCGTGGCTGCTGAAGGTCGCGTGTTCCTCTTGTCACAACGTAGCTCCTAAAACACTCGCTATACGAATATATTCTAATATTATATCATCTTGCAGACTGTCGTCGTAGACTGCCGTGGGCATATGTTGGGCCGTCTGGCCTCAATATTGGCAAAGCAAATTCTTAGCGGTCACCATGTCGTGTGCGTTCGCTGCGAAGATATTCAGCTCTCCGGAGGAATGGTTCGCCAGAAGGCAAAGTATGAGCGTTTTCTTAACAAGAGATCAGTGACCAACCCACGCCGTGGAGCTGTCAAGTTTAGAGCTCCATCCAAGATTTTGTGGCGCACTGTCCGCGGAATGGTTCCACACAAGACTGCCCGTGGTGCTGCTGCCATGGAACGCCTCAAGGTTTTCGAAGGAGTGCCATCTCCTTATGACAAGGTTAAGCGTATGGTTATTCCAGATGCTCTCAAGGTCCTTAGACTTCAGCAGGGACACAAGTCTGTGAGATTAGGAGATTTGGCTTCCCAGATTGGATGGAAGCACAATGATGTCGTGGCTGAGCTTGAAGCCAAGCGTAAGGTCAAGTCTGCTGCCTTCTACCAAGCAAAGAAGAAGGCTGTTGCCCTCCGTAGAAAGGCCGAGGCCGAGGTCTAATCAACTATTATATATATTGTGTAAATGGAATAATACCATAAATATTAATCAATATTGAAAACCTTCTTGAGTCGGATAATAAGGCGCCAATCATCCTTTGACATCTCATCCCTAAACATAGCTTTTAAGACGTCTATGCTTTCCCTGGTGATTCTTGAGACGAGAGCATCGTTGTGGTCAAAGTGGCGTCCGTAGAGCCGGGCTGCTTCCTCTGGGTTTGTGCTTTCAATCTTCATGGCAACCTTATCACCAGTGACTGCCTTTTGAAGCGGCTTTCCTTTTTCCTTTTCTAGACCCGATATTTTTCCTATGGTTATTTTACCCTTGGAAGGAACACAGAGGAGTGTTCCAACCTTTGCTATTCCTTCCAAGACCTCGACACCGACAATGATTGGATCCTTCATGTTGAAAATATGCTCAGGCATGATTCTGAGGACGCATGGGAACACGGCTTTTTCTTTGGCAGATTCCTGCTCTTCCTCCTTCATCTTCTTGAGATATGCTGTGAATTGATCAAATAGATGGTAGATGATGTCTGCTGTGAAAATTTGCACGCCTAAATCCTCAGCCATTTCTCTGGCTTCTTTTGTAACTGGTACATCAAATGCCAGGATAACACCAAACTTCTTTGCCTTCCTTTCAATCATAATGTTAGCACGCATAATATCCTTTTTGTGTACCGGACCGATGTTGATGGTTGATACAGGAATTTGCACATCATCAGATTTCAAAAATTCAAGCAAGGCCTCCAGGGATCCCAGGGTTGAAGCTTGGACACACACACCTTCTCCTGTCTTATCGACAGAGCTAAATATGTCTTGCATATCCTCCATGACTTCATCCTTGACCGCTTCCAGATCATCATCAGGACCTGCAACAAATAGCTGAGTTCCAGCAACAGCATTTTCCAAACCATTGGCTGCGATCTTGATTCCGGTGGCTGCCCTCAACTTCTTGTGATGAATATATTGGCTCTTGACACGAATTTCCTTTAATGGTTGTGGAGTTAGGAGTGCTCTAATGGATGTGACGATCGGCCCATTCAAGCCGCACACAACTATGGTGTCTCCTTCTTTGATTTCACCATTGATCAAAATCACATCAATGGTTGTACCAAGACCCTCAATCTGTTTGACTTCTAGAATAGTACACTGGAGATTTGGTACAAACATAAGTTTCTCAACCATGAGAGTCTGGGTCATTTTGACAAGAATCTGCATGAGGTCTGGGATACCTTCTCCTGTAATGGCTGAAGTTGGAACAATGTTAACAAACTGCCTTGGATTTTTATTCTTCCAATAGAGAGAGACGTTTAATCCTTGTTCATTCAGCTGCAGCACCATTTCTGCCATTCTTTGCTCAAACTCCTTGATGCATTGAGGCTCCTGCCGTTCCAAGGCATCCTGTATTGGAGAGTTATCAACAGATTTCCATTGATATATCCTGTCAACCTTGTTCATGGCAATAATAAATGGAGTCTTACGCATCTTCAAAAGATTAATAGACTCTATTGTTTGTTGTTCCAGACCATGCATTAGATCTACAACCAGGACTGCAATGTCACACAAGCCTGAACCTCTGGACCGGAGATTTGAGAAAGATTCGTGACCTGGTGTGTCAATGACCAGAAGACCAGGTAACTTTAAATCAAACTCACGCCCTTTACGAAGTTCCTCTGTTCTCTTTTGCAAAGCATCTGCAGGAATGTATGTGGCGCCGATTTGCTGTGTGATTCCTCCAGCCTCTCCATCCTGGACATTGGTCCTCCTGATGTTATCTAAAATTTTGGTTTTACCCGTGTCTACATGACCAAGAATACAGCAGATTGGTGAACGAAGATCTTCTGGATTTCTGTTTGCAAGAGCTTCGCGTAATCTGGCTTCTTCCTTCTCTCGTTGAGCAAGTCTTCTTTCTTCCTTCAGACGCTCAGCCTCATCGTCACTGTCAGAATATTCACTATCACTGTAGTCCGAGGAGCTATAATCAGAAGAGTCGGTGTCAGAATCGTCTTCGTCATCAGATGACTCTTCTTCTTCTGACGATTCTTTGTCATTCTCTTCAGAGGCTTTGGCCTTTGCTGCAGCCTTTGCTTGCAATGCTGCCTTTCGCTTTTCTTCTTGTATGAGTTCGTCTTCTTCGGCAGTTGGTAGTTTGATCGCATCCTCGTCCATGTTCTCCCAATCATCTGCGGCATCTTCCCATGAATCAGCAGGATCTTCTTCGACTTTGGGTTCTTCAGGCTCTGGTGATGGTGGTACTTCAACCTTCTCCTGCTCTTTGGCTTGCTCAATTTCGCTGTTAATAAGTTCTGTTTTTGACTTTTTGGGCTGAGTCTTTTTCTTGGTGTACACTGGCTTTTTCTTCGCTTGAAGTTCTTCAGGATTAATTCCAGCTGCTTTGAGCATCTGCTCTCTTGCCCTGGCAAGCCTTTCTTGCTCTGCCTTTTGCTTTGCAGACAAGAGTTTACCCTCTTTCCTAAGCTGCTCTCGTTTTGCTGCCTTTTCTGCCTTTCTACGGGCTTCCTCTTCTTTTTTGCGCTCCTCTTCTTCGAGAAGACGGCGTTCTTCTTCCTCTTCCTTGATCTTTTGCTCCTCTGCAAGGCGTGCAGCTTCTTCCTCGGCCTTTTTCCTTGCTTCAAGAGCCTCCTGCATCTTCTTGACTGCCGCAGACATCTTGGGCTTCTTGTCTTTCTTATCATCAGCTCCTGCTGCGGCAGCTTCAGCTTTCTTGGCCTTTTCTTTCGCTTTTTTTCTTGCTTTTTTCTTCGCTGCTGCAGACATCTTTGATTCGTCTTGCTCTTCTTCACCTTGCTGCTCTTGCGTTGATTCTGGAGGAGGCACATCTGTCTTTTCTTCAGCCATCTTTGGCTTTTCTCCCTCCTTCTTTTCTGCTGAAGCATCCATCCCAAGTTCAGCCAATATTGCATCCAAATCTTCATCATCTTCTTTCTTCTGCTCCGTCTTTTTATTCTTCTTCTTCTTGTCCTTCTTTGACTTTGGTTGCTCCGCAGGCGCTTCTTTCTCTTCTGTCGTTTCTGAAAGAAGCTGATCAAAATCAATCGTGGATGCCTTTTTCTTCTTCTTCTTTTCTTTTGACTGTTCTTGCTCCTCAGGTTCCTCAAGTCCAAGCGCAGCAAAGGCACTTTCTACTGCCATTTTGCCCTTCTTTTTCTTTTTCTTCTTCTTCTCCATTATCAAGTCTTCTTCTACCGACTCTGGTTTTTCTGCAGGACATTCATCTCCAACAGATAATGTGCTCGGCAGGTGTGCAAGAACACCATCTGGCTCCTCCTCCCATCCAAGATCATATCCAGAGCAAAGCATACCATGGCTAAGGACACCTCTAACCTCTGCATTCTGAATATCAATGCCACTTCCTGGAGTCGTGGAGCCAGCTAATGCAATGGCAACTCTTTGACCATTTTGAATGGATTCAACATTCGTCACTACTATTTTACTACCAATATCATCCCCACAGAAAACATCACATACTTTCAGCTTCTTTGACTTTGGGTGTGCAGCAACCGATCTGACTTCCCCAATGCAAATCTTTCCCACTTCTTCCTCAATAGCTTCCTCCTCTTCATTGTCGTCTGCCAGAAGCGCAAAAGCAGAGCTAGCATTGACAGGCTCCTCTTCTTCTTCTTCATCGTCGTCACCAGCCAAGAGTGCAAATGCAGAGCCACCACTCATGCCAGTTTCTTCCTCCTCCTCCTCCTCCTCTTCTTCCTCTTCATCATCGCCACCCCCGAGAAGAGCAAATACAGAACCACCACCAGTCTCTTCCTCTTCCTCTTCAGACTCGGCTGGAGCCTCTTCAGGAGGAGCACTTTGGCTCAATGGGTCCACAATATCATCATCGTCGTCCTCAAAAAACGCCTGTTTCTTTCCTTTTTTCTTATCCTTTTTCTTATCCTTCTTCGATTTCACTACATAAGACACCGTCACCACGTCAGGGGCATGTCACCTCAGGCGGACAACCTTTTCTGGCCAATTTCGCCATTTCTCAATCGTTCGACCATCCACATTGACATATTATTCAATAAGAGTCATTAAATACCCAACATACCTGGAGCTACTGGCTCTGGGACAGAATCCTCTGCGGCTGCACTGAATTCGTCATTCTCAAAATCAGCAAAGAATGCAGCTTCTGCGTCCTTCTTTTTCCGACCCATCTCTAATCACATGCAAATACTTTTACGTATAGATTACTGCATGTCATGTGCTGGAGAGACTGAAATATCTCGTTTCAGAGGGACATATTTAACATTTTTTTGAAATTAGCAGAAATTTTGATCACTTTCAAATCTGATTTACATTTTCAAGTGAGGCTCCAATAGCCCACGATTCTAGTATGAAATCAAGGAAATGGTGGATACAGATCAGACTTTGGTCTCTGTAGAATCAGTCCGGGAAAGGTTGTTGGCCTCTGTGAACCTGTCCTGGCAACAAGACGTTGAACAACAGCTCTCTCAGGAGCACGATCGATACCAATCGTATGATGATGAATATAAATTTAAATTATTACTAAGCTATGTGCTTCATACGGATATGCGGCATTACTGGAAAGCGGGGAGGGAAGGAGAGAAACCTTGGTTTGTTCAAATAGAGCAAGTGCAGGATATCTCACAACCAGTGAAACGGAGATTGTCCAAGGGTAGTGATGACAGGCACCCTCGAGGAGGCTCACGGAGGATGTTGAAAATGGTGCTGTATGATGGTAGGTTGGGTTGATGGGTGCAGCGTATGTATGCCAGTTCTGAGTTATTCTTGTGTGTAGGAAAAAAACATCATGTCGGGATTGAACACGCATCTCTGGGATTCGGTTGGCCTCGGTTGGGTTCTAAACTTGTACTAGACCCAGGTCTATTGGTACAAGAAGGGGTTCTCATGTTGACACCAAAGACATGTGGGTTCTTGGGTGGTTCAGTGAAAGAATTTGAGGAGCACCAGAAGCATGTGGATGCAGTGGTGCAAGAGCCACTCTATGGACGCCGGGGTCCTCCTTTAAAACTTGACGAGTATATAAAATCTCTCAAAGAAAAGATAGAACAGCAACAGGAAGAGCCAGAAGAACAGAATAGGGATGCACCAGCAGGATCTCCTGCTGCAGTTGATCCTCCTCCTGCTACTGGGGACATATACATCATTCCTTCCGAGAGTGATGATGATTGGGATATCGAAGCTTTATTAGAGAAGAAAAGGACGAGAAATGAGGTGCAGGTGATTGATGAGGAGCAGAAAGAACAGCAGCAACAACAACAAGAAGAACAGGCTCCACCTGCCCCAGTCCGAGCAGATGATACCTTGGCATCCACCCTTAGAGAAATGAAGCGACGAAGAGAAATGCGAGCAAAGCAACAAAACACAACGGTATAATGATATATAATACTATGGAATGATCTGGAATAACAATATTAAGAGAGTCCAAACTGGTCCATGGTTCTCTTTTGCACCCGTTGACGTGCAGCCTCTCTCTTTGCCAAAAAATCCCTTTCCTTGGCAGACATTGCTGTTTCCTTGTCCTTTCCTCCACTGCTTTTTTTCTTTGTCACTCCAGAAGATGTTTTCAGTATCTTTTTTCCACTCTTCTGCTTCTTCGTCTCCTGCACAGGTTCAGATCGAGGAGCATGTCCTGCCCCAAACTGACCCTCAAGTGGCATTTGATAGCCCCCAATATCAGCCAATGGGTGGACCTTCTGTACCCTCATTCCAACAGGGTATTTATTCTTTGGGACACGTTCCTCTTTTGTATCGTCGTGTGTGACAGCCTGAAGCAGGGGATCACTCTGTGGATTCACAGCTCCATAATACCCGGCAGATGGGATATTAGGCTTGTGCGTCCAATCTGGGGGATTTCCACCATAGTACATTTTACTCGCAGCATCATAGTACCAACCGTATAACGAATTGTAGTAATATCCACTCTCTTCATGCAGAACCCAGTTCTTCTGGTATCGATTGGTTTCCTGCTCTGTCCTATCCTGCTCAAAAGCTTTTGCCGCAGCCTGTTCTATCCCTTTGATAGTCATCTGCATAGAATTTGCATACCGCTCTGTATCTTTTGCTTTCTGGCTCATATCCCGTAGCCCTACATAAAATCATACAGTCTACCATCAGCAACCAACATCTCCCAACAAAACAAGAGTATCATCATCACGTACGCTTTGCAACATTATCTTTATGCTTCAAACCATTCTCATGTATACCTCGCACACGAGGGTTATCTGCCATCCACACACCACAATATTCGCAATAGTAATTGCTCGTCATTGCTTTGGTGCGAATTCTCGTCGTATCTGGTGGTTCAAGAACAGTTCTCTCTAAAATGCAGACATCTGCACTGTATGTCAGCTAGGTGGAGATCAGCAAACACCAACTCTCTTTCTATGTCTTATGTTGGTTGTATGTATATATCTAGAGTCTCAGAGACATTCAGACAGCGTGTCTTGAGCAAGAGTTCTCCAGGTCTACCACTACTACTGCTGTTTCTATATAACCAGAACTATGCTTCAAGTCCTGAGACAAACCGTTGGTAGCAAACGTCAAGACGTCTTCTCCTTCTACCACATGAAACAATCCCTTCTATTGTATAACAATGTTATTGATTTACTTTACTAATAATATCATGTACATTTTGTTTTTAAAATGAGCACATGCATTCGTCGTTTGTGCATTCCAATCGGAATGACTTTGCATGCCATGATGCCAGATCTGGACAGACAGACAGACCTTGCCCCTCGTTGACCAGCTATATATCGTCATTTTTTTATGTCAAAAAGGTCTATGGGTAGCCCTGTATACTTTTAAAAAGAAAAGTTCTTTCTCTAGCATTGTGGATTGTTTACTATCACAGCACTAGGCATTGATAGTGCATATGCCCAAGAGTAGTCTTGCACCTGCTGCTCTCGTCAAGACCTGCACACAGTATCATGTCTCGCCTGTTATCATGCATCACTGCATGTTCATCTGGAATACATTCAGGGTCTCTGAGTAGGAAAAAGAACAAGGCATCTGTCGTGGAGGTTGCTGGACTCGAGGTGGTTTTGGAAAAGTACCAGTTGGAGAAGAATGTGTTTGTCCAGACTGTGTGGGAAGATGATGTGATTCATCTCTGTAACAGTGATGGGATTATATTAAAGAGTATATCACTTCATACAGCTGAGTGGTCTGCATGCACACTGCCCGGGCACCCTGACTGCATCTGTCTCAAGTACAGAGACAAGGGTAAGAGTGAAGTGGTCCTCAAGGGTCGATCGCAGGACGTGATTGAGCGGGTCCTGATGGAGCTGGATCAGTCCAAGGCTATCGGTACAAGCATGGGTGTGATTAGGAAAGAAAGAGATGTCGTGGGAGAGTTGGAAAGAACGGTTGCTGAACTTCGGGAAGAGCTCGGAAGGGAGAGAGAGAGAACTCGTGGGTTGGAGAGGGCATGTCGAGAGATGCAGGAGGAACATGCATCCAAGCAAATGCGCACTCCGATGCAGATGAAATCATGCTTGTCTAGGATTGATGAGCTTGAAAATCGTAATGCAAGTCTGGATGAAGACTTGAGAATACAGGTGAGACGAACAAAGGCTGTGTCACGGCAGTTGGAGATGGTCCAGGTAGAGTTGGAGCGGTGTGAGGAGGAGAAGGCAGCTCTGGTGGAATCTCTGACTCAGTGTCATGTTCAAATGTCTGACATGCAACACGTTGCTTCTCCATCCTCCTCATTGAAGGAAAGTTTAAAGGGTAGAATGAGGTTACATTCAAGTTTTACGCTTTGATATCAAGATGATTGATGAATGTGCTTGCATTGTATATGACTGTTCGACACCATTGTTACCTCCCTCTACAAAGTCTCTTGGTGATGGGAGATTTGTGTCAACCATCCTGCACCAGTGCCGCCCATCTCCTGGATGTGGTAGATGTACATTCACCTGGAATGGATGGGCGTTGAATGCACAGTATACATCTCCAAGATATTCATTCTTTGTATCATGTAATGTACATGCGAGGAACTTGCTCTCTGGATCATCCCACCTGTCTTCATGCCATGTGATATCGTTGTGGCTAAGAAAATCGCTACGTCCAAAGAGAGGGCATTCTTTTCTGAAACGAATCATGCTGGTATAGAAACGATACCAATCATCTGTCTCCTTTGCTTGTTCAAGATCCTTCCAGTTGAATTGGGTCATATCATTATCATGGCCATACCAGTTGTTGTTTCCGTGGCGAGTCTGGGCATATTCATCGCCAGAAAGTATCATAGGAGTACCTTGACTCACCATGAGGATTGTATGCATGTTTTTCATCTGCTTCATTCTCAATCCTTGGATGGCTTGGTTGTCAGTTGGGCCCTCATGCCCACAGTTCCATGAGAAATTATCATTTGTGCCATCCATATTATTCTCACCGTTTGCATCATTATGCTTTCCATTATACGAAACCAGATCTGCCAAGGTAAAGCCATCGTGGGCAATCACAAAATTGATAGAGTTGAATGGCTTGCGCCCACTCGACCCATACAAATCTTGAGATCCAGAAATCCTGGTTGCAAGGCTTGGTTTCATACCTTCGTCACCTTTAACAAACTTCCTCACCACATCTCGATACTTTCCATTCCATTCTGACCACTTTCCATGAGCGGGGAATGTGCCGACTTGGTACATGCCCAGATCCCAGGGCTCGGATATCAAAACAACTTTTGATAAAACA